>ENA-UOXV01001034-UOXV01001034.1-marine-metagenome-genome-assembly--contig:-NODE-1034-length-39713-cov-6.998437_pt1 | contig 39713 bp, 42 predicted proteins | sample MGYA00238165_ERZ766961 | MGnify/ENA primary metagenome ERZ766961 (study PRJEB28924, sample SAMN03173240) | marine metagenome | biome: Marine; feature: Water; material: Subsurface seawater | place: North... | reverse complement strand
CTTAATTTGGCGGGCGGTCCTAAAAAAGCAGCACTGGCATTTGCAAAATTCACAGAACTCAAACCCGATGGTGTTATCACCGCGGATGACAATGCCCAAAGCATGTTCGTGCTGCCGTATTTAATCGGAAAAACGGACATCCCGATTATGTTCTGCGGGGTAAATGCGACACCGGATAAGTACGGGTATCCGGCACTCAATGTTTCCGGAATTTTAGAGCGTGGCCATGTTCGCCAGACCATCGCGTATCTTCAACAACTTGACCCTAAGATTGAATCGATCAGCTTCGTCACCCACGACGGCCCGTCTGGGCGGGCGCTCAAAAATCAGGTTGAGGTGGAATCCCAAAACTACACGGCGACCATAAAAGGCTTTCATTTGGTCAAAACGGGGGATCAGCTTCGTGCGCTTGGGAAAAGATTGCAGTTCGAAACCGACGCCATATTCATCGACAGCCTAGAAGGTATCGAAGATTCAACCGGGCGTGGGACAACAAACAAAGATGCCCTGCGAATCTTGATGGATGCATTCCAGGGGCCGGTTGTGGGCGCGAACCGTTACCATGTTGAACAGGGGGCGCTGACGGCTTTGGTGAAGACGGGCGAGGAACAGGGGCGCACAGCGGCAGAAATGTTGCTAAGCGCTATGCAGGGCACCCCCATTGCTGCTTTGCCAATCACTCATAATCATCGGGGGCGTCGTGTGATCAATGTGGCGACGATGCGCAATCTTCAGATGCGACCTCGCCCGATTGATCTTCGCGGTGCGGCGCTCGTGAATACGCAAGATTGATGTACTGAATGACATCGTCCCAACCCCTGAGTGCTAAGAACACAATCCGAAGCAAGCTTTTGCTGGTTGCGGGGGTGTTGTTTTTGGGGGTGGCTGCCGTGGTGGCTATTGTATTGGTGTCCAACGCCCGACTGCATAGCTTGGCGACAGGCGTTGCAGAAACCCAGATGTCGGCGTTGAGCGACAACGCGGCGGTGTCCCGCGAGATCACGGCACTGTTCAAAGATATTGAACTGATCGATCGGTCGTTTTTTAGCCGCGAAAAAGCCTGGGGCAACGATGAAAGCTGGTTCGGATTGGATTATGCGGCAGCACTCGAACATACCGACAACCCAAAGCTGGTTGCAGCCTTGGGCGACGTCAAAAAAGCACTCCACGATTTTCTACAATCCATTCGCCAGGTCACCCAACATATGGAAACGCGCCAATCGCTGTCCGATCAAATTTGGATGCGACTGGATGCCTTTGAAGCGGATATCAGCGACTGGTTAATCCATGCGACCCTTAATGGGGATCGCACAGATGGGATTGATCAGGTGCTGGCACTAAACACGGCATTCCGTGAATCCATGTTGCTGATCGAACGCCAACACGGCCATGCCCAGGAAGCTTATGTCGAGCGTAGTGCACTGGTGGAACGCACGATTGTGCTGAGGCTGATTGACGATTTGTATCAGCGTCTGCAGTCACTGACGGCGTCTGAGCCCAATATTGCCGATCACGGCAGGGCGATCGCAACACTGGTTATGCGCTATCGTGCTGCCGCAGACACCTTATATCAAACACTCGCGAAACAAGGCGACTCCTATGAAACATTGGCGGAGGCCAAGGCAAATACGCTTTACGTAATGCGGGAACTTTCCGAGGAAACAGAACAGCGGATCGAAAAATCACGTCAAGAGATCGATGAAATTTTCACGATGACCGGGGTGATCGCAGTTGTTTTGTCCATAGTGGTGATCGTGGGGGTTGCCATCGTGATGATCACAATGATTCGTCGGCATTTCCAGCACCCGCTATTGCAAATGACAAAAGGCATCGAAGGTTTTTCTGATGGTAATTTCAGCGGTCGTATTCAGTTGGGTCGCAATGATGAATGGTCGTCATTGGAGCAAGCGTTCAACGCTATGGCCGAGAATGCCGAGACTCTTTTGAAAGACCTTTCGACTGAGATCGCAACCCGTGAGCGGATCGAGGCAGATCTGCGTGATCAGCGCCGGTTCTTGGAATCGATTTTGGAAAATATCCCATCAACGATCTTCGTTAAAGATGCCGAAAACCTTAGGTATATACGTCTGAACAAAGCGGGAGAAGGTTTGCTGGGCGCATCGCGTGATCACGTCATTGGTAAAACCGACAGTGATCTTTTTGATGCCGAAAACGCTAGGAATTCATCGCCGAAGATCGGACCGTTCTGGAAGAATCTGGGTACTTGGATGTACCCGAGGAGTTGCGGGCGACGGTATCGCGCGGCGATGTTTATCATCACACACGTAAAGTGCGGATCACGGATGATGATGGGAAGCCGATTTACCTGTTGGGTATTTCCGATGATATCTCTGAGAAAATCAAAGCTGATGAAGTTCTCCGCGCGGCGCTGGACAGTGCAGAGCGTGCCAACCGGGCCAAGTCCGAATTCCTGGCATCCATGAGCCACGAGCTGCGCACGCCGCTGAACGCCATTATCGGTTTCGCGCAGGTCATGCTCGTCGAGGTCTTTGGGAAGCACACCAGTCCGAAGTATCTGGAATATGCCGGCGACATTGAGCGTTCCAGCAGCCACCTTTTGGGGATCATCAACGACATCCTTGATCTGTCCAAGATCGAAGCGGGGCAGTTTAATCTGGACGCTGAAGACATTGATCTTACCGCCAGCATTAACGAATGCATCAAACTGGTGGCCATAGGCGATCATGCAAATGACGGACGCTTCATCGTTGATATCCCGCCCGCACTGTCATCGATCTATACTGACCCACAAGCGTTTCGCCAGATCATGATCAACATCATATCCAATGCGGATAAATACACGCCGGCGGATGGCAAGATTACCGTCACAGCAACGCCTGGTGATGACGACGCGACCATTGTCGAAGTGGCCGACACAGGATCGGGGATCGCTGAAAAAGATTTAGAACGCGTGTTGGAACCGTTTGGTCAGGCGCGTGGTAATGTGAACCTCACCCACCAGGGGACGGGTTTGGGGTTGTCGATTTCGTCCAAGCTGATGGCCTTGCAAGGCGGAACGCTTGTCATTGAAAGTGAGTTTGGGCAGGGCACGCGGGTATTTTTGACGTTCCCGGACAAGCCCGCTCAACTTATCTAATACGCGACCGATTGATGGCTGATCAATAATGCGGCGGGGCTTGATCTTCCTCGGGGGGCAGATCGGCCTTGGTCGCATCTAACCGTCCAAGCTCACGTCTCAGTTTTTCGATCTCTTTCCACTGTTGATTGATCATCTCGCTTAAATCAGTGATCGTCTGGTCCTGATGGGCCAATGCCATTTCCAACTCATTCACGCGGTCTTCTGTATCCATGGTCTTTTTTCCTGGGCCTAGCGGGTTGCGCCGCGGGCACCAATTTCCCACAGATCGACAACGCGGCCTTCTTGGACCACGACATACCAGTCGTACAGGTTGACCGTGGGGTCGCAGTGGCCGGGGATCAGGCGAATTTTCTCGCCCAGGACCGCTTCGCGGGCAGCCTCGGTGGTGTTAATTTTGCCATGATCATCGGATGGACGCTCATAGGTCGCACCTGGAATATCGGCGACCCACGGCATGCCTTGGTCATTGCCCAATGCCTTGTGACCCGCATCGACGATGCCGCCGCCGGGTTTGGTGGCACTCATCACCGTCGCCAGGACGTATAGGCTGTGACGGAACTCATCAAACGCGCCGCCGTCCATACCCTGGTTCTGGGCGTAATCGGCATCCATAAAAATATACGATCCGCATTGTAGTTCGTGATACAGGCCGCTGTTGGCTTCGAACCGGAAACTGCCGGTACCGGCACCTGTGACGGTGTCGGCCTGAATGCCGCGTGCTGCCAACGCATCAAGCGTCAGTTTCACGTTATCGCAGGCATTGCCGATGGCGGCACCGCGCTCGTTGATGGTGCGAATGTGCTGGGCTGATCCTTGGTAGGCTTGAAGACCTGCGAAGTTGAGACCCTCTTCGGCGACGACCACGGCGGCCAACTCGGCACCATCCTCGCCTGGATTTACACCACAGCGCCCGGCACCCACATCGATCTCAACATAAACATTCAAGGTGACACCCGCCGCGCGGGCAGCCGTTCCCAAATCGCCAACATTCTGCGCATCATCGACGCATATGGAAATGGTTGCGGTTTTAGCCAGTTCGGCCAATCGTGCGAGTTTCTTGGCACCCCAGACTTCGTTTGAGACATAGACATCCTGGACACCGCCAGCGACCATGTCCTCGGCCTCACCAACTTTTTGACAGCACACACCAATGGCCCCGGCGGCAACCTGGCGGCGCGCAATTTCGGAACATTTGTGGGTTTTTGAGTGCGCGCGTAACCGCAGGCCGAATTCTTTTACATTCTCAGCCATCTTGGCGACGTTGGCCTCAAACGCGTCCAAATCAACGATCAGGGCGGGGGTGTCGATATCAGCAATGTCATCGCCGATCTCTGCCGGTGGCGGTTGGGTCATGGTTGGTACTCGTCATCTAGTGTCTGGATTTTCAGTACCCTAAGGCGGGATTGCGGGTCTGTCACGGGCCAGTCATGGGTCTGTCATAGGTCTGGCTTTATATCCCGGGCGAAACCTTGACTTGGATCAGAATCGCGCCAAATCTAATAAAGTAACGCATTGCCTGAACAGGAATGCAGCTTAACGGTGCCCACGGAGCGGTTGTTCCGCCCAGGGGCCAGAAATTGCCTCGCCATGTGGGAGGCCGGAGACCGACGATGACGTTATTTAATAACCCCCATATGCTTGGATTCGATCACTTCGAGCGCATTCTTGACCGCGCGGCAAAGGCATCGGCCGAGGGCTATCCGCCCTACAACATTGAACAAACGGGCGATAACGATCTGCGTATCACGCTAGCGGTTGCAGGGTTTACGATGGATGATCTGACGGTATCCATCGAAGACAATCAATTGGTGATCCGTGGAAAACAGATTGATGATGCCGACCACAGGGTATTCGTGCATCGTGGTATTGCGGCGCGACAGTTTCAGCGCAGCTTTATCCTGGCCGAAGGCATCGACGTTGTCGGTGCGACCTTGGACAACGGCTTGTTGAACGTGGACCTGCACCGAGAAGTGCCAGAACCACAGATCAAAAGCATCGAAATTAAATCCGCTAAAAATTCGGCGCAAACCATCGATATGGATGCCGAAGCTTAAAGACCAGACGACCGAACTCTAACCGCGTGCCACGTGTTGGGCGCTACATATGAGGTTCATGATGATCGATCAAAACAAGACTGATATTGCCGAAATCGAATCTGCTGCGACGTCGTTTCTCGACTATGGGGTTGGGCACATCGCCTACGTCCGCCCGATTAAGCATGAAAGTGCTGCTGGGTATGGGATCTTTGCGGCCAATGGGGCGCAGATCGCGACCGCGACAGACAGTTCAAGTGCCTATGGTTTTCTGATGCAGCACGAATTGATGCCCGTAAACCTACACTAGTGTATCGTAGGCTGTATATTCACGGCTTTTGATAAGCATCATTTCAAGCGGGAGGACTATCATCGTAACCGATCATCCTACCGCGAAGAAAAAGCGTGATCAGAAGCTGTTGGCAGTCGGTAGTGTTGGCTCAATTATATTAGCGATCTGCTGCTTCACGCCCGTCTTGGTGATCGTGTTCGCGGCCATCGGGCTATCGGCCTGGGTCGGCTTTATCGATGTTGTGCTGCTGCCCGGGCTTTTCATCTTCATTGGTTTGACAGGATTTGCGCTATGGCGATTGCGGTCGAACTGAAATCGACGATCACGTGTCCCGCCTGTGGTCATCACGAAATTGAAGTGATGCCGACCGATGCGTGTCAGTTTTTCTATGACTGTAAAGCATGCGCAACGGTGCTGCGACCAAAGCCCGGTGATTGCTGTGTGTTTTGTTCCTACGGCACGGTGCCGTGCCCGCCGATTCAACAAGGCGACAGTTCGGACTGCTGTCCAAGCGGATAAACGAAAGTGCGTTAAGCGGCGCGGCTTTCTTGCGGTTCGCTGAGGATGCCAAACAGGGCATCGGATTCTGCCGTCGCGCGGAGTTTTTTGCAGATGTCGTCGTCACGCAACAGACGCGACACGCGGGCTAGCGCTTTTAGATGACCTGCACCGGCGCCTTCGGGGGCCAGCAGCACAAAAATCAAATCCACGGGATGATCGTCGATGGCTTGGAAATCAACGGGTTTTTCCAGGCGCGCAAAAATGCCTCGGATTTTCTCAAGCTCGCTGAGCTTGCCGTGCGGGATCGCGATGCCGCTGCCGACACCGGTGGTGCCAAGGCGTTCACGCTCCATCAACACATCAAAGATCTTACGCTCGTCAATGCTTGTGATTTCACCAGCCCGGCGCGCCAAATCCTGGAGCGCTTGTTTTTTGCTGGTAACGCGAAGGTTAGCAACAACACTGTCGCTGTCGATTAACTCGATCAGTTCCATCAAACTCTTCCTGTTATGCGCCGGTTAATCCCGGTCATTTCAGTTTAAAACCCGTAAAAGGATCGCTTACTTACCACCAGTCGCAGGCGATGGGTCGATCCATCCAATATTGCCGTCCTCACGGTGGTACACCACGCTCAAGGTATCGGTCTTCGCATTCTGGAACATCAACACGGGCACGTTGGCCAAGTCCATGTGCATCACCGCTTCGCTGACCGAAAGGGTCAAGATGTCGGTTTGCATTTCAGCGACGATAATTTGCTGATGTTCTTCTGGCACTTCTTCTTCATGGTGCTCGGACTGAATGACGTATTGTTGGGCTGCGACAACTTCATCAGCACCAGCACGACGACGATGATCGTCAACCAAACGACGCTTATAACGGCGGAGCTGCTTTTTAATGCGCTCTAGCGCCTTATCAAATGCGGGATATGCCTCGTCGGCGTCGCCATGACCTTGAACAATCAAGCCACGCGGGCCGGGGTGTACCGAAATATCAACGTGCATCGACGAGCCATGCTTGCTCAGCAAGACAGTCGCGTTGATCGCTTTTTCAAAGTATTTTGTGACCGCATCGGTAAGCTCATCTTCGGCGTGAATGCGAAAGGCATCGCCGACATCAACCTGTTTTCCGGAAACCGAAATATCCATACTCGCTAAGCACCTGTTTTTATTATCATTTTAACCAGTAACACAGAAATTGCCGCTTATGCAGCATGACGTAAAAATCATGATTTCGTGATTGAGCGGGAACCTAATTTCGCTGCTCCCGGAAGTCAATGGTCGAAGCGTATTCATAACTTCACCATACTCTTTTTTTCAAGCGGATGCCACCAAAACTGGGGGTAAATCTGTGAGTATTTACCCTTATTTTCATGCTTATTTAGGCGGCGCTTTGGCCTTTCGGCGGCTGACGGATGACCCTATACCCAAGGCCTCGCGGTACTTTGCGACGGTTCGGCGTGCGATATCAAAGCCCTCACCCGATAAAATTTTTACCAACTTATCATCGGACAAAATTTTCTTAGGGTCCTCGGCGTCGACCAATTCTTTCAAACGTGCTTTTACCGATTCGGCCGAGAATGCCTCGCCCCCATCCATGGCCGCGATGGATGATGTGAAAAAATATTTGAGCTCAAACGTACCCCGGGGCGTGTGGATGTATTTATTCGATGTCACCCGGCTGACCGTGCTTTCGTGCATTTCGATGACATCAGCGACGTCACGCAGCACCAAGGGTTTTAGGAACTTCACACCTTTTTTGAAAAACGCGTCTTGCTGACGGGCCAGCTCGGTGGACACTTTCAAGATTGTTGTCGCGCGTTGATGCAGGGCCCGCACCAGCCAGTTTGCCGATTGGTATTGCTCTGCCATATATTTTTTGTCGGCGGCACTCATCGGCTGCTTTTGAACATGCGCATGATAGGTCGTGTTGACCAGAACGCGGGGTAAGGTGTCGCTGTTCAGTTCGATATACCAGCCCCCCTTGGGGTGCGGCACCATCAACACATCAGGCACCACGACCTCGGCCGCATCACCGGTGAAACTCATCCCCGGCTTTGGATCAAGTTCACGGATTTCTGCCAGCATGTCGGGGATCTCGTCGGCGTCGAGCCCACAAAGGGCGGCGAGTTTGGTGAACTCGCGCGCAGCCACCATCTCCAAATTATCGATAAACGTTTCCATCGCCGGATCAAAGCGGTCTTTCTCGCGAAGCTGCAACGCCAAGCATTCTGCCAAATCGCGGGCAAACACACCGGTCGGCTCAAACGTTTGCACAATGCCCAGCACGCGTTCGACGTCGGCTTCGTCTGCACCCAGGCCTTCGGCGATTAAATCCAATGGCTCGGTTAAGTATCCAGCTTCATCCAGGGAATCGATCAGACACGTTCCGATCACAGCGTCAGTGGGATGATCGACGACCAAACCTAATTGTGTGTTCAGATGGGTCCGTAGCGATACGGTTTCAGATAATGTTTCTTCAAGACCCGGCAGACTGTCATCGATGCCGCGATCAGCGGGGACGCTTGAGCCCGCGCCCGCGGTGATCGACCCATCTTCAAATTGCCCGGCCATGTCCGCATCAAAGTCTTTTGTGACTTCGGTATTTGCAGGATCACCCAGGCTTAAATCATCCAACGCCGGGGCGTCATCGGTTCCGTCGTCGCTGTGGGTTTCGCGTTCCGGGGTATCGACAAGCGGGGTGTCGTCTTTCTCAAGAAGTGGATTCTTCTCAAGCTCGGTTTCGATGAATTCGGAGAGTTCGAGATTCGACAACTGCAACAGCTTGATCGCTTGTTGCAACTGCGGCGTCATGACCAGAGATTGGCCAAGACGTTGTTCGAGGCGCGGCGCCATTACCATCGCAGCGGCCCTAGTTGAATATTAAAGAGAGAAACGATCACCCAGATAAACGCGCCGTACATCGGCGTTGCCAACAATGTCCGAAGGCGCGCCCTCCATCAGCATCATACCATCATGGATGATGTAGGCCCGATCAATAACATCTAATGTTTCACGCACGTTGTGGTCGGTGATCAGCACGCCGATCCCACGATCCTTGAGGTGCGCAACCAGTTCGCGAATGTCCCCGACAGCGATCGGATCAATCCCCGCGAACGGTTCATCCAACAGCACGTAATGGGGATTGGATGCGAGGGCACGGGCGATTTCAACCCGGCGACGTTCCCCGCCCGACAGCGCCATCGCAGGTGCGCGGCGCAAATGCGTGATCGAAAATTCAGCCAACAAAGCATCTAAAATCGCTTCACGACGATCGCGATTGGGTTCCACCACTTCAAGCACGGCGCGAATATTGTTTTCGACCGACAAGCCGCGAAAGATCGAAGCTTCTTGTGGCAGGTATCCGATACCCAAACGTGCGCGACGATACATCGGCAGATCAGTCAGGTCGTTGCCATCCATCGTGATGGTGCCGACATCGGGCTGAATAAGACCGGTGATCATGTAAAAGCAGGTGGTTTTACCAGCCCCGTTTGGACCCAACAGGCCGACGACTTCACCGCGGTGAACTTCAAGGCTGACACTGCGCACAACCGGACGTTTTTTAAAGCGTTTGCCCAGGTTCGATGCGAAAAGCCCCGTTTGATTTTCGGCAACCAGGCGCGGCTTTTTGCGGCGACGAAGGCGCTTGCCCTGGTCGTTCGCCATTTCGTTGCCCATTTGCTCGAATGAATCGCTCATGATTTTACTATTGAGGCCCTATCCGCCCGGAATGTCCAGATAATCAATTGCTGTTCCGGTTCTTTGGAATAAAGGTACCGCGTACACGGTTCGAACCTTGCTGGTTTGGGCAGGCAAAAAGCTTGCTTACGCCAGAGTTTAAATTCACTTCGGCCCGACAGCCGTTGAGGGTGTTGGTGTCACGCATCATGGTCACGTTCCCGGTCAGTACAGCGACGCCGGTCTCGACGTTATAAATGCCACGATCACCGACGGCGGTTTCAGATGGGGTTTTTACCCGGACATTGTCATAGGCATCGATCCTATAAACCTGGCTTTTGCCCCGAGAATCTTGATTGAAATGTGCGACAAGCACATCGGCACGTACTTGTTTTTTGTCGCGTGTTGCAACCGCATTGCCGCGTGCGACGGCAAATTTTTTGGCTTCCCAATATTCTAGCTGCTGTGTGGCGGTCAGAATATCTTTGCCCGATTCCAATCGCGGTTTTTCACCATCAATGACCAGGACTTGTTGATCTGCATTATAAATAGCGCGACTGCCGTACGCCGTTTCGGTGTTCGATACGATCCGTACATTGCCCAGCGCATCAAGGCGCCAAATTTCCGATTGGCCTGTGGTACCCTCGCGGTAATAAGCCCGCAGTTCGTCACTTAGAACTTCAACCTGACCGCGCACCGCACGGGCGTCGCCCCTGGCGATGAACAGTGAATTTTCCTGCTGCCATTCGATGCCGTTCTCGGCGTATACATCAATCGGCTCATCGCCGCCGGTGCCACCAAAATTCAGGCTTTGTGCTGATGCAGTCTGAACGCCGCCAAAAATCATGGTGGCGGCGACAAGCATCGCTGTCAGCGTATGTGCTGCCCATGCATGATCTTTTTTGTCGCCGATACTCATCAGTTCACCTTCTTTGCGCCGGGATAGACTTTCAATCGGCTCTTACCCGTAAAAAAAATTGTCTTACCGCGATCAATCATTCGGAACCCTTCGGCTTCGATATTTCCGAACGGTCCTTGGCCGCGTATGGGGTCTTGCCCTTCAGCGGAGCTTTTCTCAAGATCAATCTTCGCCTTCTCGGTTAAGAATTCGTAACCGCTGTCATGATAAAGGATGACCGACCCTAGCAGATCGAGCGATTCATTGTTGCGCTCATAGAGACCCCGGTTCGCGGAAAGCACCAACCAGGTGTTATCTTTGAGCAAAATATCCGCTTTGGGGGCATCGAGTTCAATGTTTCCCGCGGTCTCTGACAATCTGCGGGCGATGTCAGCGGTGACGGAATAAGGCTGATCGTCCTTGTCCGATCCGACGTAGCGTGGGTTCAGCATGACGGGGTCCTCGGCAACCCGAACGGTCATATCCGCAAACCCGATCCGAAATCGCGCATCGGTCACATTCAAATGCGGCCAGGCCACGATCAGCACAATCAACAAAAGGGCAATGGCGGGCAGCACGATCTTCATCGCTCGTACAAAACCGGAATACCATGACGTGTGCTTTCTGGGAGTCGCGGTTCCACCCGTGAAATCTTGGCGCTTGGCACGCCCTTCGAGACCAAGATTGTGGTCTGCGTTTGGTGGGGGCACTAAACTGTTCTTTCAGACCCGGATGAGTGTCTCATGCGACACCGGCACGCAAGCAATCGTGGATGTGCAGCACGCCGACGGGGCGTCCATCTTCGACAACAAATGCGTTGGTGATTTTGAATTCATTTAATATGTGCAGCGCTTCGCTGGCCAAGTTATCGGGATGCAGCGTTTTGGCACCCACGGTCATGACCTCGGTGACCGTCATGGTGGTCAGGGCGGGGCTCATTTTGCGGCGTAAATCGCCATCCGTGATGATGCCTGCAAGCTGACCATCGTCGTCGGCAATGCCAACACACCCAAGGCCTTTTTCCGTCATCAGGATCAAGGCTTCGGACATGGGTGATGTGGGGGTAACCAATGGCAGCTCTGCGCCGCCATGCATGATGTCGCGAACCTTTAACAGGCGTCGGCCAAGCTTGCCACCCGGGTGGAATGTGTGGAAATCGTCACGGGAAAATCCGCGTTTTTCCAATAATGCGACGGCGATGGCGTCGCCCAGTGCCAGCATCACCGTGGTCGACGTGGTTGGGGCCAGGCCCATCGGGCATGCCTCGGCAGCGGATGGGATGACCATCGCCGCATCGGATGCATCATTCAACGAGCTTTCCTGGCGGCCGGTAATGGAAATCAGGGGAATTTCGAAGCGTTTGCAGTAATCGACCAAGTCGGCGAGTTCGGTGGTTTCACCGGAATTCGACAATGCAAAGACGGCGTCTTCAGGGGTGATCATGCCCAGGTCGCCATGGGATGCCTCGGCGGGATGCACAAAAATCGCTGGTGTGCCCGTCGATGCCAAGGTTGCTGCGATTTTACGCGCGATGTGCCCACTTTTGCCCATACCACTGACGACAACACGGCCTTTTACGCGGGAAATGATATCGATGGCTTTGACGACGTTGTCACCCATCGATTCGACCAATGCCGACAAACCCGCAATTTCCAATTCGACGACGCGTTTGGCGGCTGCCAAATCACCTTCGGCATCCGCATCGTCAAGTGACGTAGCAGGAAGACCCGTCATAGTGTTGTGTGCTCCTTCGTAGCGCGCGGCGAACCGCGATCATTGTGCTGTATAATTATGCGCCTGCAACGCGGTCGGTTCAACCGGTGGCGCACTCAGACATGGACATCTAAGCAAAGTTTAATTTGGGCATGATACTCATGAATTTAGCCAGATATGAGGCCAGAAATTAAGAATGCGAGAAAATGTCGACTTCAGACCAGCCCATGAGATCAAGATCACCGCGCGTGCCAAGAAAATCGAAACATGACTGGGCCAACAGGGTGCGTCCTTCGCGGGCCAGCATGATATCCAGTTTGTGCTTGATCATCAGCAGGTTCAACACATCGGAAGCAGCGTAGTCGAGTTGATCCTGGCTCAGGGTTTGCGCCGCCCAGTCCGATGACTGCTGCTGCTTTGATAACTCAATGCCCAGCAATTCGCGGGTCACGTCTTTTAGACCATGACGATCGGTATACGTGCGGATCAGTTTGGATGCGATTTTGGTGCAATAAATAGGATGGATCGTAATATCCAGCCATTGTTTCATCATCGACACATCAAAGCGTGCGTAATGGAAAACCTTGGTCACATTCGGATCGGTCATCAGAGCTTTTAAATTTGGCGCGCTGAAATCGTCACCGCTGAACTGGACCAGATGGCAGACGCCATCGCCCGTGGAAATTTGAACCACGCACAAGCGATCGCGGATCAGGCTTAGGCCCTGGGTCTCGGTATCAACTGCAATGGTATCGCCCCAGTCTAAGCCTGCGGGCAAATCATTTTGATGCAGATGAATTTCAACGGCTTTGGCGTATGTTTCGGTGCTCAACGGATGACCTTTCGTTTGGATCAACGAAAACTGCCGATGGTGCCCAGGAGAAGACTCGAACTTCCACGACCTTGCGGTCACTGACACCTGAAGCCAGCGCGTCTACCAATTCCGCCACCTGGGCCCCGGCTTCCGCGCCTAGTCACACGTGTGTATGAGCCTGTGCGCGACGGAAACAGGGGATTAATCCTGAATATTGCCATTGTCAACAGTGCACTCAGGGAATGATGATGGATTGCGGATGCTTTGCGGCCTTACATTGCGGACAAGTCTGTAATCACCCCTCCAATGACCCTGTTCTGCGCCGTCCATTTGCGGTATAAAGCCCAAAGTTGAAACCGCATCTTTTAGCAATTTGAAAGACGTCACATGACCACAGCTGCGCATCGCCAAATCGTCACCGTTTTTGGGGCTTCCGGATTTATTGGCCGCCATCTGACCAGCCGCTTGGCAAAGTCGGGGTGGGTGGTTCGTGCGGTCTGCCGCGATCCCGAAGCTGCGAACTTCATGCGCACCATGGGCGACGTCGGTCAGGTCATTCCGTGGGGCGGCAACATCCGCGACCCCAAAAGCGTGCGTGCGGCCCTGGATGGCGCATCTGCGGCGGTTAACTTGGTCGGTATCTTGTACGAAAGCGGCACCGCCACATTCGATGCAATCCATCACCAGGGGTCGAAATTAATTGCCGAAACTGCCGCCGTATTGGGTATTACAAACTTTGTGCAAATGTCGGCATTGGGGGCCAGCCTGAAATCAGAGGCCGACTATGCAGTCACCAAAGCCCAGGGCGAAGATGCCGTAATGGCGGCAATCCCGACGGCCCGCGTGGTACGACCCAGCGTCGTGTTTGGTGCCGAAGACAATTTCTTTAATCAGTTTGCGGGCATGTGCCGCATCTCGCCGTTTTTGCCGGTGATGGGTGCGCCTGCGCTGCCGGACATTTCCTTGGGCGGCGATTTGGGCATCAAAATTGATTTTCTTGGCGATGGCGGACCTAAATTCCAGCCGGTGTTTGTCGGCGATGTGGTCGGTGCGATTGTTGCGTGCCTCGAAGATGACGACACCGCAGGCAAGACTTATGAACTCGCAGGCCCCACGGTCTACAGCTTTGCCGATCTGATGCGCTTGGTACTGTCGGTCACTGGCCGCAAACGAATTTTGCTGCCGATCCCGTTCTGGGTCGCAGAAATCCAGGCGTTCTTTTTGGAAAAATTGCCCAAGCCCTTGTTGACCACGGATCAGGTTCGCCTGATGCAAACCGACAACGTGGCATCTGGTGATCAGTTGGGATTATCCGATTTAGGAAGCAATCCCATGGCCGCCGAGGCGATCTTGCCGACGTATCTGCATCGCTACCGGGTGGCGAACGATCAGACCCACGCGATTGAGGGCTAAAAGCTTTTTAGCTCTTCTGTGGCAGGGGTTGCGCCCTATACTAAGGAACACTTTTTTTGTCAGAGGTTCCTTAACAATGCTCAAAGTCCATACGCTCAACGATCAGGTGCGCGCCCATTCCAATAACGCCGGGCACGCCACCGAAGTCCCACCCCACGCCAGATGGTTGTACTGCAACGGTCAGGTCGGTGCGCGCCTGGATGGGACAATCCCGGGTACACCCAAAGAACAGATCCATGTGATCTTTGAGCGCATCGGAACGATCCTGGGCGCGGCCAACATGTCGTTTAGTGATGTGGTGAAGTTCAGTGTTTATGTGACCGATGGCGACATCATCGCCGATTACTTGGATGTCCGCGGCGACTATATGGGCGACCACAATCCGCCCGCGACGTTACTGGTCGTAAACCCGTTCCCCCGCGCAGGCATCGAGGTGGAGATCGAGGCGGTGGCAGCGAAGGTGGATTCGTAGTCGGGATCTTCTCTCCATTCGGAAAACCTGTGGTGTTGAAAAAAGATCCCGGCTCAAGGCCGGGACGACGAGGTTTTGATACTTTTTCTGGGTGTCATCCCAAACTTGATTTGGGATCCATGTTTAGCTAACAACATTCATTTGGTTGAGAGATGGGTCCCGGGTCGCGCTGCGCTTGCCCGGGATGACAAAGGTGTTAGAAAGCCAAACCAAGCCAAACCAAGCCAAACAAAGGGAAGTGTCACCCTGAACTTAATTCAGAGTCTCATTTAAATGTTAGACTGAATGAGAAGCTGAATTGCAATATGTCATCACTGTCATTCCCGCGCAGGCGGGAATCTAAGGGTCGGTTCATAGGCCCCCGCCTTCGCGGGGGTGACGGTGGGTTTGTGACGTATCAGAAGCCACATGCTTCTGATCACACAAGTTTGACCAGCTGCTTTCCAACGTTGCGGCCTTGCAACATACCAATGAACGCATCGGGGGCGTTCTCCATGCCTTCGGCGATTGTTTCGCGGTAAACCATTCTTTTGTCGGCGATCATAGCTTCAAGTTCGGCGCGCGCTTTCGGCCAGATATCCTTATGGTTTGTTAGCACGAAGCCTTCCATTTTCAGTGACTTGTCGAAGAACAAATGCATGTTCTTGTTGCCGAAGGGCTCTCCGAGTTCGTTGTAGCGTGCGAGGACACCACAGACCGGAATGCGGGCGAGGCGGTTACATTGCCCCATCACGGTTTCCAAAACCTCCCCGCCAACATTATCGAAATAGACATCGACACCGTTGGGCGCGGCCTCGGCCAGTTGCGCGGCCAAGTCGTCGCGTTTGTAATCGATACAGGCGTCAAAGCCGAAAACATCGGTCACGGTACGACATTTTTCCGGCCCGCCTGCGATTCCCACGGCGCGGCATCCCATGTCTTTGGCCAATTGTCCGACCGTGCTACCAACCGACCCCGCAGCGGCAGAAACCACGACGGTTTCACCTGGCTTGGGGGCGCCGGTGATTTTTAACCCAACCCACGCCGTGACACCGGTTGAGCCGCAGGTGCCCAGATATGTCGATAGCGGCACATTGTTTTTTGGCTCGACCACGAAATCCAGGTCCGTGCCATCTGAAACCACGTGGGTTTGCCATCCCAATCGGCCCACGACATGTGTCCCTACGGGGTAATCAGGGTGTCGGGATTTGACGACACGGCCAAGCACACGCCCGACCATGACGTCGCCTGGCGAGAGGGTGTTGGGACTATATGTCCACCCCCCGCCCATCAGCATCCGCATATAGGGATCAAGCGACAGAAAGAGGTTTTCCAACAGAAATGCACCGTCACCCGGTTCTGGAATGGGGGTGTGGGCAATCTCAAAGTTATCCGATGTCGGCATGCCTTCGGGTGCAGATTTAAAAAGGACCTGCGTATTGGTGTCGGTCATGGGGGGATCTCTCTATTGGGGATGGGCTCAAAGATTAATTAGACATGGCGAGGGTGATCGCGCTTGGCAACCCGGAACCAATCTAAACTGGAATACTGAAACCTCTATTACTCATGCGTCTACTGGCTATTACTCATGTGTCTGCTCATACATCGTCCCGGAAACCGATAGGTTGTCAGTGACGATGCGAATTCTGTAATTATTAATAGTGTCATCCCAAACTTGATTTGGGATCCATGTTTAGCCAACAACAATTATTTGGCTGAAAGATGGGTCCCGGGTCTCCCCCGGATCAAGTCCGGGGTTGCCCGGAATGACAAATCGAGACTACGAATACTTCTGCGGCAGGCCTGACGGGTCGGCTTCTTGGATGCCTTGGGCGGCGCCGACCACGAGTTCGCCAAATTCGCGTAGGAAAATGGATCCCTTCACCGTGCGTTGGAGCAAGATGCTGCGGCGGTCGTTGGGATCGACCTTGCGGCGCAGCATGCCCAGGCCGCTTAGGCGATCAACGGCGCGGGTCACGGCGGGCTTGGTGACCATCAATAAATCCGACATGCCGCGCACCGTATGCGGCGGCGGCGTCAAGTAGACGGTCAGCAACAATGCCATCTGGCGGGCTGATAAATCGGGCGCATCACGGCGCACGCTGGCGACGGTGGCGCGTCGCCAAATATCCAGGCCGTCGAGTTCTGAAATTTCTATACTCATGCGGGCGCCGCCAAAATCGTTTCGATGTCGAAATTTTTACGGGATTAAGGCGATGTCTCGCAACCTAAAAATGTTTTTGGTGGGTCAGGGTGTACCTGGCTTCGATGGCGCTGTAGATCGCGCGCATGCCCATGGCCTCGCCACCTTCGGGTCGGCCTGGCTTGGATGATACGTTCCATGCCATCAAATCGATGTGCGCCCAGGTGGTGTCACGTGGGGCAAAGTGCTGCAGGAACAGTGCTGCAGTGATCGCTCCACCATAGCCGCCTTCGGGGGAATTGGTCAGGTCGGCAGACTTGCCATCGATCATTTTGCGGTACCCCTTCCACAGTGGCATCCGCCACAGCGGGTCGTTGATCTGCATCCCCATGTCCAAGACCGACGTGGTAAAGGCATCGTCGTCACAAAAGAATGCGGGGAGCTCGGTGCCAAGGGCAACGCGCGCGGCCCCGGTCAGGGTCGCGAAATCGACGACCAATTCTGGTTTGCATTCTCCGGCGCGGGTCAGGGCGTCGGCCAATATGACGCGACCTTCGGCGTCTGTGTTGCCGATCTCAATCGTGGTGCCGGACCTTGTATCGACGATATCTAAGGGGCGCATGGCGTTGCCGGCGATGGCGTTTTCAACCGCGGGGATTAATACCTTCAGATGAATGGGCACGCCCATTGCCATGATGGCGTGGGCGATGCCCAACACGTTGGCGGCACCCCCCATGTCTTTTTTCATATACTTCATGCCCGCCGCAGGCTTGATATCAAGCCCGCCACTATCGAAACAGACACCCTTGCCGACCAGAGCCACGGTCGGGTGTTTGGGATCGCCCCAGGTGATTTCGATCAGGCGGGGTTGGTCGGTGGCGGCGCGCCCGACGGCATGAATGGCGGGATAGTTTTCTTTGAGCAGTTGGTCGCCAACGGTGATGTCGCACGTGGCACCAAATTGACCTGCCAATTTAGCGGCGGCCTTGGCCAAGCCCTCGGGCCCTAAAATATTTGCCGGTGTGTTGATCAGATCACGGGCCAGGAACGTTGCCTCGGCCAATGCGCGGATACGTTTTTCATTAAAGTCTTTTGATAAATGAAGCCGCGCAGGCAGGTGTTCGCGCTTTATATAATTATCGAAGTTGTATCCACCGAGCACCCAACCCAGGGCCAGGTTATCTAAGTCCGCCTGATGGGGCGCGCCATTCACACCGTGCAGCGCGTATTCGCCGACGGGCAGGGCGGTCGCCAATTGCGCCACATCCCACATGCCGGGCGTGCCAGTACCGATTCCGGCGACCACACAGTCGATGGCGCCATCGGGAGCGGGGACGATGACGAATTTCCCAGGCTTGGGCTTGAAGCGATTTGCCTGCAACCAAGCGGTCGTACTTTTAGGGGCGTCCTGGGCCCAATCTGAAAATGTGTCTTTAGAAACCAAAATGACCGGAATCGCATCATCTTCTGTGCTTAGAACTTTATCGACCACCGGGGGCTCCTCATCGTTTCGCGCATGGCTGCCGCGTCTCTATGATGTCTGTCTGGCAACGCAAATTATATTATCCACGATATGGGTAAGATGCCCAGCTTTCGCCACCGAAAAGATTTGCGAGCCGTTTCCCAATGCCTACACTCGGCCCCATTCAGATCGGAGGACCACCATGAGCGGACTACTTGAAATTGTTATCGGCAACAGGAACTACTCATCTTGGTCGCTTCGTGGTTGGTTGGCGATCAAGCACACTGGCCTGCTGTTCACAGAAATTTTCATCCCCTTAAATCAGCCTGAAACAAAAGCCCAGATCGCGGCCAATTCCAAAAGCGGCTTGGTCCCGGTGCTTAAAGTTGATGGTCATGAGGTCTGGGATAGCTTGGCGATCATCGAAACGTTGAACGACCTGGCCCCTGATGCAGGACTATGGCCGGATGATTTTTCGACCCGTGCCCGCGCGCGTTCGGTCAGTGCTGAAATGCATTCCGGATTTTACCCGCTACGGCGCGATATGCCGATGGATTTACGCAGCACACACACAGGTATTGGACACACCGAAGGCGCGCTCAAAAATGCGGCCCGCATCAGTGAACTGTGGACCGATTGCCGTGATGCCTATGGTGCAGGTGGCGATTATTTGTTCGGTGCCTGGTCCGCTGCCGACATGATGTACGCACCCGTTGTCGGACGCTTTCGCACATTCGGTATCCCGGTGGATGCCAAAGTGCAGAAATATCTGGATGCGGTATGGGCGCACCCAGATATGCGCGAATGGGTCCAAAGCGCCGTCGACGAGCCTTATACCATCGATATTTTTGGGTAGAAAATTTCTTAAATGAAGCGCGCATACAACAATGACTGAGTGTTGTCTTATAGCGGCGCACTGAAACCCTCGTCGGTTGCTATTCATAACGGTAAAGTTTATCGATTGGGTGCGCTGCAGCATAGGAGTTTCAAAAATGATTGTTCGCTTTCCTTTTATACGGTTTCAACAAATGGCATTTGCCGCAGCGATCATTGCGGTACCCCTCACCAACGCCGTCGCACAGGAACAGGGATCTGCGCCAAGCGTCATTGTGATTGAGGCCGCTGAACAGGAAATAACGCCCGTTGTTAAGTATCCAGGACGTGCCGAAGCGGTCGAGACGGTTGAGCTTCGCGCCCGCGTTGAAGGTTTCCTAGAGCAAAGAAATTTCCGCGAAGGCGCTGACGTCGCCATTGGCGATGTTCTGTTCGTGATTGAGCAGGAGCCATACAAAATCGTTGTCGAGCAGCGCCGTGCCGAACTTGCTGCCGCTGTCGCGACCGAAAAAATGCCCAAGCGGATTTTAATCGTAAAAAATCATTGGCCAAACGCAACGACGTTTCGCAGGCATCGTTAGATCAATCAGAAGCAGACTTGGCCACAGCACAGGCGGCTGTTCTGCATGCGCAAGCGGAACTGCGAGCTGCCAACCTTGATCTCAACTATACCGAAATCCGCAGCCCCATTAACGGTCGTACCAGTCGTGCAACCTATAGCGTTGGCAATCTAGTGAATTCATCAAGCGACCCGCTTGCTACGGTCACACGTTTCGATCCGATTTACGTCACCATTAAGGTGAGCGAAGAACAGCTGATCGATGCACGCAAACGCGGTATTGATCTCGATAACCCGCCAGTTGCGCCGTCGCTTTTACTCTCGGACGGAACTAGTTATCCGTTCGAAGGTCGGTTCGAATATTTAGCGGCCCAAGTGGATCAGGGTACAGACACCATCACGGCCCGCGCCGAGTTTCCCAATGCTGAAAAGATATTGTTGCCCGGACAGTTTGTCAGCGTTTTGGTGCGCCAAAAAGCCCCTGAATTTGCCATCGCTGTTCCGCAAACAGCGGTACAACAGGATGCGAATGGCTATTTCGTGTTGGTCGTGGACCGGGAAGATACGGTCGAAATGCGCCGTGTCACTCTGGGCCGACAAGTCGATAGCGTGTGGGTTGTCCAAGACGGATTGGCGACCGGCGAGCGGGTCATCGTACAAGGGATCCAAAAAGCGGGTGTCGGCAAAAAGGTAAAACCGACGCTTAGCGGCAAGTCTGGAAAAGGGTCCTAACGGATGTTCTCAGATTTTTTTATCTCTCGGCCACGTTTCGCATTTGTTGTAGCGATTGTGATCACGTTGGCGGGTGCGATTGCGCTTAATGCCCTGCCAATTGCGGAATACCCCAACATCACACCGCCGCAAGTCAAAGTGACGGCCAATTATTCGGGTGCCAATGCCGAAGTGGTGAAGCAAAGTATCGCGATCCCCATCGAAGAACAGGTCAATGGCGTTGATGACATGCTGTATATGTCATCGTCGAGTGGAAACGATGGCAGCTATGAATTAACCGTGACGTTCGCTGTTGGAACCGATCCAGATACCGCCGCAGTTAACGTGCAAAACCGTGTTGCGATTGCCACACCGAAGCTGCCGGCAGATGTGACGCGCACGGGTGTTGTGACAAAAAAGCAGTCATCAAACATGCTGCTGGTGGTCAACGTTGTATCGCCAGATGAAAGCCGGGATGCGATTTTCCTGAGCAACTATGCCTCGATTAACATCGAAGGATCGCTGTCACGGCTGAACGGTGTCGGAAACGTGTCTCAGTTTGGTCCACTCGATTATGGGATGCGGGTCTGGATGGACCCCGATCGCATGACCGCGCTTGGCATTACAACAACAGATGTCGCCAACGCGATCGAAGAGCAGAACCTTCTAGCTACTGCTGGCTCACTTGGCGCACCACCGTTCACCAATGACGCACAATTTCAGCTCTCGATCCAGGCCAAGGGGCGGCTCGCCACCGTCGAAGAATTCGGTGGCATCATTGTCCGTGCGAATACAGATGGCTCGTTCATCCGGCTGCGCGATATCGCGCGCATTGAACTGGGTGCGCAAAGTTATGCCTCGACGGCCAAGCTGAACAACAAACCGTCCACGGCAATCGCGGTGTATCTGTCGCCGGGCGCGAATGCATTGGATGTTGCCGACGCCGTATATGCAGAGTTGGAAGTTCTGTCCAAGCGCTACCCTCCGGGCGTGGAAACGAAGATCATTTACGATACGACCAACGCTGTCCGCGCATCCATCAAAGAAGTCGTGACCACGATGCTCATCACCTTCGTGTTGGTCGTCATCGTGACGTTTATGTTCCTTGCCGATTGGCGGGCAACGCTTGTGCCGACATTGGCCATTCCCGTATCGCTGATCGGCACTCTTGCTGTCTTATTGATTGCAGGATTTTCGATCAACATGATCACGTTGTTCGCATTTATCTTAGCCATTGGTGTTGTCGTTGATGACAGCATCGTCGTGGTTGAAAACGTGCAGCGGGTCATGGATGAAGATGACCTTGAAGCCGCCGACGCAACACGTAAGGCGATGAGAGAAATCACGGGTCCTGTGATTGCAACCACGCTGGTACTGCTGGCGGTGTTTGTGCCTGTCGCTTTTATGCCCGGCGTGACGGGGCAATTGTATCGACAGTTCGCATTGACCATCTGCGTTGCTGTGTCGTTTTCATCACTGAACGCTTTGACCTTAGCGCCGGCCGTCTGTGCGATTTTGTTCAAAAAAGGTGCGGGCACCCCAAAGGGGCCGCTGAAATGGTTTGCCTCGTTAGTTGATAGCAGCCGCAATGGATATGTCCGTATTGTTGGTGTCATGGCCCGGCGTGTCGTGCTGTCGCTGGCCGTATTCGCGATTTTTGGCGGCGCGACTTTTATGATGTTCAAAAACGCGCCGACCGGCTTTTTACCCACCGAAGACAAGGGCGTCTTGTTCAGTAATGTGCAGCTCCCCGATGGCGCATCGTTGAGCAGAACAAATGAAGTTGTCGCCGACATCGTCGACATGATGCGTGCCACCGAAGGTGTTCAGGACGTTATTTCTGTCACCGGGTTTAGTATCATTTCCGGTGCTGCCTCGAACTCGGCACTGGTTATTCCGATCCTCACACCTTGGAGTGAGCGCACTGGCCCCGGCCTTAAATGGTATGAGATATTAGGGACGCTTAACGCCAAGCTGGCGGGTATCTCCAGCGCCAATGCATTTGCATTCCCGTTACCCCCGATCATGGGACTGGGAACATCCGGCGGCATTGAAGCGGAATTACAGGATTTGCAGGATCGTTCGCCGCAGGAAATGGCGGCCGCTGTTCGAAGCCTTGTCGTTCATGCCAATCAAAGTGGTGAATTTGCGCGCACCTTCTCGACATTCTCGGCAAGTGTGCCGCAGTTGTTCCTCGATGTTGATCGCGATAAGGCACAAGTCCTTGGCGTGCCGCTGAATCATATTTTCTCGACCCTACAAGCGAATTTCGGGTCTCGTTACATCAACGACTTTAATTTGTATGGAAAGACTTATCAGGTTCGCATTCAGGCGGAATCCCGTTTCCGCTCTACGATTGACGACATTAACAAACTGTATGTTCGCAACAGTTCAGGCGACATGGTGCCACTGCGCTCTTTGGTGAATATCAAACCGATTTTGGGACCGCTAAGCATCAAGCGCTATAACCAGTTCCAAAGTGCAAATATCAATGCGACACCAGCACCGGGGGTATCAACGGGGGACGCTATTCCTGCGATGGAAAAACTCGCCGCCGAGGCATTGCCAGACGGTTATGCGCTGAGCTGGACCGGGACTGCGTTGCAGGAACAAGAAGCGGGGGCACTTATAATAGCGATTTTCAGTCTCGCACTTGTCTTTGCCTATTTGTTCCTTGTTGCACAGTATGAAAGTTGGACGGTCCCGCTTTCTGTGATTTTATCCGTTGTTATTGCCGCCTTTGGGGCGCTGATACCGATTACCCTTTTGCCGTTCTTGAATTTCAACCTGTATGCGCAAATAGGTTTGGTCATGCTGATTGGGCTGTCTGCTAAAAGCGCCATTCTGATCGTCGAATTTGCCAAGGTCCGGCGCGAAGATGGTTTAAGTATCTATGATGCTGCCATGGAAGCGGCACGGCTGCGGTTCCGTGCCGTGATGATGACGGCACTGTCGTTTATTCTTGGCGTCTCAACATTGATCGTTGCATCCGGTGCAGGTGCGGCCAGTCGGGTTTCCGTCGGGTTTGTGGTTTTCGGCGGTATGATCGCGGCGACGTTCATCGGGATATTCTTTATCCCACCCCTTTATGTGGCGATCCAGTCCTTGCGCGAAAAAATACGCCCGCCGAAAGCGAAAACGACTTAGTCAGAGTTTTAGAGCGTGTCTTAACGAACGCAAGCGCGCGCTATGCCTTTGATATTTTAGGCAAGCGCGCGCTCGTCGATCAGGTAATAATTTCGGCAGCAGGCAGGCCTAAACGATCGACTGTGTTGTCGCCATTTCGGATGCCCGCGATGGTGTCTTCTTCTTGGGCAATTTTTTCCAGCGATGCTTTCAGCAACCGTTCGTGTTGCGCCAACGGCACCACGGCAACGCCGTCGTCATCACCGACGATGATATCGCCGGGCGATACCGGGCAATCACCACAAGAAACGGTGCCATCGATGACGCCACCAAAACCCTTGTGCGGGCCGGCAGGTACGATCGCTGACGAATACGCAGCGAATCCCAGTTCGCGAATTTCTGCGACATCACGGATCGCCCCATCAACAACGATGCCAGCAACGCCGCGATAGATGGCGGCTTCGGTCATGATGCCGCCCCAGATGGCGACGTTTTCAGACCCGCGGGCATCGATAATCATCACTTCGCCGGGTTTGCACATGCCAATCAGTGTGTGCGGTGCTGCGTTATCACCGGACATACATGTGACGGTGCGCGCTTGGCCACACAGCTTCATGCCCTGCCATACAGGATTGATTCGCCCGGCCATAACCTGTGTGCGGTTCATGACATCAGAGACGATGGCAGGCGGAATGGCGCGCCAGGCATCAATCACGTCAGCGGGAAGTGTTTCGAATGATACGTCGTATTTTTGTATGGCCACGGAATCCTCATGAGTTTGTGAAAGTTTGATCGGAACACTAACGATGCATTTCCGGTCTCGCAACCGGGTCACAAAAAGATACACGAATGATCACAAGTTTGTGCCCACATCAAATTGTGGACGATCATCACTTGCAGGCGCTGTGTGCGTCAGAAACAATGCGCCAAATCAAAGATTGCCCGGAGTCGTTTATGCTAAAAAGTTTATTGGGTTTGGTGGGGCTTGGTGGCCCTGAATACGATGCGAAAATTCTTGCCCGCGATGCACGGTCAATGATCGACATGGTGCATGGTCAGCATGGCGCGGCGTCGCTAGAGAGCATTGCTGCCACCTGCCGCGAACATATTAATCTGGTGCATGAACGCGGGCTCAACGACCCGCAATTCTATGAACAGGGCATTGTTCAGCTAACTGAATTGAACAAAGCGGCCCGCATGCGCCGCGAAAACGCCGTGTGGTCGGGGATTACGCTCGCCGTAATTTACGTGAGGGCAGAAATTCTAGGCGACTTGGGCATGCCTGCGAAAAATGTGATCGAGGGCTTCATGCAAAAGTGGGAGCATGACGGCAATCTAGGGGATGAATACGAAGGCACCGATATCTACTGATATCAGCGGCTTAAACGTATTTTCCCAAACTAGTTTTGTGCGAGAGCCGGCACCGCTTGTGCGGCAGGGGCTGATTCTGGACCGATGTCAGATGCGCTGATCAGGCCATCATGGGCCGTGGCAAAGAAAACCACCGTAATCACCAAAAATGCGACCGCAACGGATATCCGCATGAAGTTGCCCAGTTTGTCCCACGGTCCCGCTTCTGCGTATGCCCGTTGGCCTTCTGCGATATCGCTCATAGCTTCTGCTCCAATGCCTTGATTTGGCGTGATGATTTCATCACTAGACATGGGCATTAAGGCCAAAAAAGGGCAAAGGAAAGGTTAATTCCCGGAAATGCGGTGAATACTTACAATTTATAACAAAAGCCGAGGCCGCCGAATTCGTTATAAATCCGCGCGAAGACCCGGCCAGTTTTTATCGCCGACTTTGATATTGGCAGCCTGATCTGATTGCCAACGCGACCGCACGCCCTTGGAATAATTCAGGTACAGTGCGCCATCGACAACGGACCATGCCTCGGGATCGGTGGGGGCGGTATAGCCGCGCGATACGGCATAGGCACAATAGCCGCCATATTTAGGGGCATATTTTTCTGGGTCAGCCGAGAAAGTGGCCATGTTTTCTTGGCTGGCAAACCGCCAATCGGCCCCGTCCCAAGTGAAACTATGTGCGGCGTCGCCTTTGACGGGCTTTTTCTGGGTGAAGTAGGCGACCGGGTCATAGCCATTGATTGCGGTGCCGCTTGATTGATAGGTCACGTCGCCCGCTTGCAGGGACGTTACGGCAACAAAGCTTAAGGCCGCGCCCAGAAAAAGACGGCGGCTGAATTGAGAATTAAAAAGGGTCATATCGAAATCTCCGATGTCATGTGTTGCTCTTTATATAAAGCGACAATCCCTCACTGGCTTCTCACAAGTACGTCAGCGTTTCGTTATTGATAAGGTTGGGCGGGTTACTGCCCCCGCCAACGCTGGAACGTGGCTTCGATCTTGGGGCCGAACTCTGCCCAGAACGCAGTATCGACGGCGAGGGCGGTACGGAATTTGCCCGGCGATGTGGGCAGTTCTGCGCGGACATTCTGCGGCACGGCATCCAAGCCCGATTGGCGCGCCGGACCAAACCACAGCCGAATGCTGAGTTCCGCCAACCGCCCGGCGTCGGTGGCATAACTGACAAAGCGCTGGGCATTGGCCAATTTGGTACTGGCCGCAGGAATCGCCCAATAGGTCGTGCGCCACAGTTGGCGATCCCATATTAATGTGACGGGCCGACGTGCGCCCTGGCGCGGACGCAGAAAGCGTCCCGCATAGGCGGTGGTCATCGATACCAGTCCCTCGTTCAACAGTTTTTCAGCGCCTTCACCGGATCGCCAAAACACCAGAGAGGGTTTGATGGAGTCGAGTTTCGCCAACGCGCGCTCGACGCCGCCCGGTCGGCGCAGCACGTCGTATACATCTTCGTTGGGAATACCATCCGCCATCAGTGCGACTTCTAGCGTTCCTTCGGCATTGGTGGACATGCCGCGCTTGCCAGGAAAATTCTGAAGGTTGAAAAAGTCTTTTAGGGTTTGTGGGGGGAACTTGGCGAATGTTGTGGTGTCGTAGGCGATGGCCTGTGACCAGATCATCGCACCCACACCACAAGGGTGCAGCGTGCCCTCGACAAAATCATCCAGAATACCATTGCCGAGCAATTCGGCGGCATCGACCTTGCGGAACACGCCGTCGGCACAGCCGCGGGTTAAGTCGGCGCGTTCTACATCGACCACATCGACTGGACTTTTCGATGACTTGGATAAGAACCCGTCTTTTGAAAAATCACCGTTGTGATAATGGATCCGAACGCCAATCCCGGTTTCACGGGTAAAGGGTTTAAAGACCGCAGCTTCTTGGGCAGCACTGTAAAAGCCGCTCCACGTCGCGACGGTGATTGGGTCGCCAGATTGTGCATTCGCTGGCGCGGATAAAATCATGCTGCCCATCAGGGCCAGGCATATCGTCGCAATCGATTTTAGGGGTCTATGTCGCATCGCGTTTACTTTACGCGATTGGCCCCGCTGCTGGGAACGGGAAATCGTGCCCAGCAGGTTGTATCTATGTCGTGAGTTTAGTTAACCGGCCAGATAAGTGACGTTCAGGGCGGCTGCGATGCCGATAAGGGCGACGAAAAACAGGGTGTTAAAAATAACGGTTCGCATTTGATTTCTCCAATCATGTGTTGCTTTGACCCTGATGTACGCCTGTCCATATATTCAAACAAACGATATTAATTTGATATTATATATAGGTTACCTTAATTTAAATTATGAACATTCTCCATTTCAGAACCTTGGTTGCTGTGCATGACGCGCCGACTTTTGCGGATGCCGCAGACGCGTTGTACCTGACCCCGGCAGCGGTCAGCCAACAGATGCGCCATCTCGAAGATACGTTGCAGATTGCACTATTTGATCGGACGACCCGACCGCCCCGATTGAACGCGCATGGCCTTCGCATCGTGGCCCAGGCCCGTGATGTGCTGGTCAGTTATGATCGCCTGGTTGAAGTGGCGGGTGCCGTCGATGAAATTGCAGGTGTGCTGACCATCGGGGCGGCGACAGGAATCACCAGCCGATTGATCCCGGCGGTGCTGCGAAAATTGCGCGACAAATACCCCGCCCTTCAGATCAAGATCGAAGAAGGTGTGACCAGCGATCTGATCTCGCGGGTGCGGCGACGCAGTTTGGATGCGGCCGTAATCACCGAGCCATTGATCCCGGAACCCGAAATGGTGACGTTGCCGATTACATCAGAACAAATGATGGTTCTGGCCCCGGCAGACAGCATCGAAGATGATTGGCAGGCGCTGATCGCGTCGCGTCCGTTTATACGCCTTAACCGATCATCCGGTGTCGGGCGACTGATCGATGCCGAGCTTCGAAAAGCCCGCGTTCCGGTTCAAGAAGCCATGGAACTGGACAGTTCTGAGTCCATCGTCGGATTGATTGCCGAGGGTTTGGGCGTCGGCGTGGTGCCTGCCGGGCGGGTCACCGATGATGTGCGGAAGATACTTAAGGTCGTGCCGTTTGGATCACCGCCGGTGCGTCGTAACGTTGTGTTGATTGAACGTACCAACAACCAACGCTCCGACTTGGCAAGCATCCTGTATCAGGAATTGCTGGCGCTGACGGCGAAACCAAATACGAATACTTAAACGAACCCGTTACTTCATGCCCTTTATCAGGGTCGCCGTCATTTCGGCGAAGTCGGCAGAAATCAAATCGGGCTGATGCGGTGTTTCACCGAACGGTCGTTTGCGGCGGTCGATAAACGCGGTCCGCATGCCGTATGATTTGGCGCCGATGCAATCGAACGCGTGGTTGGCGACGAACAGGCAACTGCTGCGATCTTCACCGATGATCTCGGCTGCCGTCGCATAGGTTTTCCAATGCGGTTTAAAGTATCCGGCCTCTTGGACAGAAATCACATGATCGAATTCAAACCCGATATACGGTCCCGCCGCTTCTAACATGTCGCGGTCACCATTGGATAAAATCGCCAGTTTAAAGCCCGCATCGCGCAGGTCTTGTAGGCCTTTGAGGACATCGGGGAATGGTTTCAGTTTTTCGATTTCAGATACCAGCCAGCGGACTTCGTCCTGGGTATAGGTGATCCCACAGCGGTCCATCACAAACGACACGGCCCGGTGGCCAATTTGCCGATACGGCGTATGGCCGCGATCACACAGCGCATCGATCATGGAATTTTCAAAGTGCGTGCGCCGCCACCAGGTCACGAACCGATGCGGCTCGTCGTCCCAGCCTTTTTCTTTTAGAAAATCGCCAACGGCGTCGGTCAGACCCTGCTGCATATCGACGATGGTGCCGTACTGATCGAAAACGAGGACGTTGGTTTCGCGGGCAAGGACGCCGATATCTTCCATGATGTTCTCCAACTGAATTTATGTTCAGGCGATTATGGCGGAGCGCTTTAGGTCAGGAAAACTGATAATGGCTTTTGGTGTATCGATTATTCTAATGTGCGAGCTCATCGAGCGATTCTCGTAATGATCGATCCAAAATCTCAATTCCGCGGTCGATCTCGTCTTCGGAAATCGTCAGCGGTGGCGCAATCCGCCAGACCGAACCGCGTTCTTTGCGGCGTTTGATATTCATGCTCAAACCATACTCATAGCATTTCTTGGTGGTGATCTCGCCCAACTCGTGATGCGGTTCGCGGGTTTCGCGGTTGGTCACCAACTCGATGCCCAGCAGCATTCCAGCACCACGGATATCCCCAATAGCCTCGTATTTTTGCTGCAAGTCTTCCATGCGGCCCCGCAGGTAGGCCCCCATGGTTTTAGACCGGGTCAGCAAATCTTCGTCTTCTAATGTGTCCAAAACAGCCAGCCCGACCAATGCCAACAACGGGTCAGACACGTGGCTGGTGTAATAGTTATAGCCGCGTTCGTGCACTTTTTCCTCAATGGCATTTGTCGTAATCACGCCCGCCAGTGGCAGGCCGCCACCCAGCGTTTTCGACACGGACATGATGTCTGGGGTGACGCCGTAATACTCCGCTCCCGTGCGCGTACCAATACGCCCGAACGCGGTTTGTGCCTCGTCAAAGATCAACAGCATGCCGCGCTCGTCGGCGGCTTTGCGTAATCCTTCGATAAAGCATTTCGGCGGCACCAATACGCCGCCCGCGCTAATAATGGGCTCCACGATAATTGCGGCGGGTTGTCCGGCGGATGTCATGTCGAACATTTTAAGACCCAGTTCCAGACCTGCCATCGCGGATTCTTCAGGGCTGCCCGCATCGATGTGGGGTCGGTATGCGTTGGGTTCGGGAATTGCGAACACGCCAGGTGTCGGTACGCCGTAGCCCCGCCTGTCACTGGCGAACGATGCCGATGATGCGGCCCCGGTCACACCATGCCACGACCCACCGATGGCGATGACTTCAAACCCGCCAGTATACATTTTGGCCATGCGCAGGGCGGCTTCGTTACTTTCGGATCCGGTGTTGATCCAAAGAGATTTGGTCAGGCCATCCGGCATCCAGTCGCGTGCGATCCGAAGGGCGAGTTCTGCGACCGCTTCGGGGATCATGCCACTGAACATGTGGTATGCGGTCTGCCCAGCGCGTTCCACGGCTTTGATGATGTTCGGATGATTGTGCCCGATGGTGGCGCACATTTGACCCGATGTGAAATCCAAGATTTCACGCCCGGTGTCATCACGCAGGATGCAGCCCTTGGCCTCGGTAAACAGGTTGGGGAACGTGTCCCCACCGTAGCGGATCAGATGTTCGCGTGCCGCTTTTCTGAGTTCTTCATCCATGATGCTTCTCCCTTTGGGAGATATCGTCGGATGAATCCGCCACTCATATCAAGCGGTGTTTTCAGAAGAAGTATTTTAAACGGCTCCCTCGCTGATGATCACCAATGGGTGGGCATCATCGGGCAGGCCTGCTTTTAATAATGCGGTGTAGCCCGCCGTACCAGATGGGGTCGACGTGATCCCGTAACCTTGTAATGCAGCGACGGCGGCGTTGGCCTCGTCGTCCGTGACTGTCACGTAGCTCACATCACATTTTTCAAGCGCATGAAACGCAACCAAAGACGGGTCTTTGCAATCCAGACGGCCCATGTTCGATACGGGGCCGGGGGCGTGGACGATCTTGCCCGCTTCGTGGCTGTTTTTAAGACACGGTGCTGCTTCGGGTTCCACGATGATGATGTCGGGTTGTTCGGTCCAATTGCGGCGGATCATGTAGGCGATGGCAGATGCCAATCCGCCGACACCAGCCTGCAAAAACACATGCGTCGGCCAGGGTTGCGCACCACGTTTGAACGCGCGCCGCATTTCCTCGGCAATGACGGTATAGCCTTCCATGACCAACGAAGGGCGGTACGTGTAACCGGGCCACGAGCCGTCGGCGAGCAGCAGCGCATCAGTTTCCGCAGCATCCTTGTTGGCGGCATCCAGGCTGGTTTCGTACGTCGGGCCAGACCGCACAACCTCGGCACCGATACCGCGCAGGCGCTCGGCAAAACCTTCGGGGACTTCTTCGGATAAATGAATGCGCGCTTTGGCACCAAAAATATTAGCACCCGCTGCCACCGAAAGGCCGTGGTTCCCGGCACTGGCGCACATGAATGTCATCGTCGATGCGATCTCTTTGGCGGCGTCTGATGTGAATTCTTCGGGTGTCAGTGGTGCGTTGCCAGCTTCACGCCAGGCATCGTTGATCATTTGCGCGACGGCGTAGGTGCCGCCCAGCGCCTTGAACGATCCGAGACGCATGCGCGCGCTTTCGTCTTTGACCAGGACTTGCGTATTTTTCCCCAAGTCCATTGCTGACAGTGGCGTTTCTGCATAAACGGGGCAGGCACTCAAAAGTGCCTGTGGCCGTGATGGATCGGGCGCAAATTCTGCTCCGTCAATTGCTGTCATTTTTTGTTCTCACCTGTTAGTTGCCGCTTATTTACGTTGGACCCGCTGATAAATCTCAGCGATCAGCCCATCGCGGTCACTGTCGATCCGCTGGACCAAATCCTGCCGATATTTGTTTAGGCGTAAGTAATCGCCGCTCCAGCGCACGATTTCAAGCAGCACGGGTGTCAGGCTCAATCCTTTGTCGGTGAGCGTATAGATAAAACTACGGCGATTTTCAGGATCGCGTGCCCGCGTGACCACGCCTTCGTCCTCTAGATGCCTCATTCTGTTCGCCAAAATATTGGTGGCGATCTTTTCGTCCGACGCCAGGAAATCGCTGTACGTTCTTTTACCGTGCAGCAACATGTCGCGGATGATCAGCAGGGTCCAGCGATCCCCAAAGATATCGAGGCCAAAAGCAACCGGGCAGCCGGTGGGGTGTTTCTTGGTTTCTGTTTTCATGAATTAAATATAAAAAATTAACTTGCAGAACGCAAGTGATAGGGGGTATTTCATAATTAACTTGTAAAACGCAAGTCAATATAAAGGAATACATCATGACAAAAGCAATGCTCTATACAGAACTCCAAATTGCGGCACAGATCGCCGATGCACCTTGGCGGGATATTAATGCCCGCATTAAATCGCTGCCTGGATTTCTAAATAAAACGTGGTTGGCGGGGGTTGGAAATGACTCGCTTGGCGGGCTGTATCAGTTTGAGTCTATTGAGACGGCTCAGAAATTTGCCACGGCGTATTTCCCGACCGAGGCGCGCTCGTTCGGTGTGCCGCAAACCACACGTATATTCGATGGCGATGTGGTTGCGGATGCATCAAAGGATATGTCGTCCCCGCACTTTGGGGTTTCTATGGGCCAAGCACCCGGCGCTTATGTATACACAGAAGTCCAAGTGTCGGTGCCGTTTGCTGATTTCCCATGGCAGGATCTAAATGCCGCATTGAAAAAAATACCGGGATTGTTATCGAAAACCTGGTTGAGTGGCATCCACACGCAAACGCTCGGCGGCCTTGATGCGTTCGATACGATTGAGAATGCGCGGAACTTTGCGGTCGATATTTTTCCTGAAACTACAGCTAAAATGAATGTGGCATACACCACGCGGTTGTTCGATACTGCAGCTACCGAAGAACCCAGTCGTGATATGGGTTCGCCGTTTTATGCATCATCATAAAATTGATGGGGCGCACATCTGGATGGATGCTGCGGGGCGCGAACTTGTTTCGCGCCTTTCCCCGCGCCGTCCGGCCCAAGATGATATTGATCAAGCGATGTGCTATGCGCGCCGTGCGCGGTCGCGGCAATTCCGCCGTGCCCTGCGAAGATGGCTGAGGGTGTTCTGGCGATAAATCGCCGCAAATATAGTTTTTGTCATCCCGGCGAAAGCCGGGACCCATTTTTGCATCTCGCCTATGGGTCCCGGATCAAGTCTGGGATGACAAAAATGAATAGAGTTCCGTTAATATTATTCGTCGTCCCGGAAGACCCCGGACTTGATCCGGGGGATGTCCGGGATCTTGTATCACTCAGAGATATTCTTGGAGTGTAAAGAAGACCCCCGGCCCTCCGCTCCGCTTCAACCGGGGCGACGGTAATTGGGTTGTAAATAACACGCATTGCAGCGTCTTCTGATCGCAGATTATAAGTGACCACACGCCAACGGTATCAGGAGTCATCATGCGCCCCATTAATCCACCTCCATCCAGCAATAAATCAATGTCCAAGGCCATGATCGTTGAGACGGGAAAACTTTTGATCCTGTCAGGCCATGTGCCAATGACCCCGGATGGTGAGCTGGTTGGTATGGGCATCAAAGAACAAACGGAACAGGTATTTGAAAACATCGGTGCGGCCCTCGACGAAGCGAGGGTTGGTTTTAAAGACCTGGTCAAAATCACGATCTTCCTGTGCCCGATGACGCCGGAGACGCTGAACGGCTTCCGTGAAGTGCGCGACCGCTATATCAATTTGGACTGTCCGCCCACCAGCAGCCTGGTCGGTGTCAGCGCGTTGGTGAACCCGGATTTCCTGGTTGAGATCGAAGCGATCGCCGAAATGCCTGCCAAATAACATCTGCAAGAACGTTCAAGACGTGCCCGCACGAATGCGGTAGTTTTATCTCATGTGTTTTAGTGGTGATGGAAAAGCAGTCGGTTCAGACTTTCGCCGGATTCCCGAATGTGGCGGGGCGGAGCTGATGCGCGCGCGCTTTCAGGACTTCTCGTTTCGAAAGCACGCCCACGAACGCTTGGCCTTTGGGATCGTTACCACGGGTGCAATGCAGATCGATACCGCGCATGGATCGTATGTCGCCGAGCGCGGCAACGTCATTACATTCAATCCGGACATGGTGCATTGGGGGCATGGCGCAGGTGTCGCCAATTGGGTGCAGAACACCATGCTGATCGATGAATTTAGTTTCGCCGATACCCTCGAAGATATCGCGGGTCGCCGCGTCGCCGACAAGTTCTCGTCCCCCGTAATTGATGACCCTGAGTTGTATAAAAAATTCATGGGTGTGCATGCGTGTTTGAGTGGTTCCGAAGATGCCCTGCAACGCGAAGACCGCATCCTGGATTTCGTCAGCACGGTCACGGAACGCGCCGGACTGACCGATGGGGCCACCGACAAAAACAACGAACCCGATGCCGTATCGCGGGTCCGCGACTACATCGATCATCATTTCGCCGAACAGATCAGCCTTGATGAATTAGCGGTCCTGACGGAGGTTGGTGGATATCGGCTGACGCGGGCGTTTAAAAAATCAATCGGCATGCCGCCTCATGCATATCAGGTGCATCGCCGGGTGCGCCAAGCCGAGAACTTGTTACGTGGCGGGATGCGGCCCATTGATGTGGCGAGCGAATGCGGATTTTCCGATCAGGCCCATCTAACGCGGGCCTTTCGCCAAGCCAATGCTTTGACACCGGCACAATTTCGCGCTGGCTAACATTTCTTCCACCTGTTTCAAAAAAACAGTCCGTTTCATTCAAGACCCCTGGGTCGCGATCTGACACATTGCATACCAACAAGTGTGGGAGACATACATGTGGTCTTGGGCTGAATTTTTTGAAGGGATGCGCGCCTCTATTCCGTTTGCCATTGGGGCGGGTGTGTTTGGAGTGACGCTGGGCTTGGCAGCATCACAAGCGGGCTTGAACGCGGTCGAGATGGGCTTCATGAGCGCCACCGTCTTTGCCGGTGCCAGTCAGCTGGTCGCCGTCGGGATGATCGAACAGGCGGCTCCCATGGGTGCGATCATCGCTGCCGTCTTTGCCGTCAATGCGCGACATATTTTGATGAGTGCTACACTTGCCCCCGTGCTGCGGAACCAAAACCCCGTGTTGCGGGTCTGGTCGCTGCTGTGGACGGTCGATGAGTCCTGGGCGCTGACGATGGCACGTTCAAAGCATGCCGAAACGGGTGCCGCGTATCTGCTTGGCCTGGGTAGTGTGCTGGGTGCATCGTGGATGATTAGTACCGTATCGGGCGTGCATCTGGGTGATTTGGTGGTCTCACCCGAAGTATTTGGTTTGGATTTCTTAGGCGTGTCGGTGTTCCTGGGCTTATTGGTCTTATTACGTCCAACCCGTCACCATATCGTACCATTTGTGATTGCGGCGGTCTTATCGCCGCTGTTGGCAACCGTGTTACCCGGCAGTTGGAGCATCATCGTCGCCGCGTGCTGTGGGGCAGCGTTTGCGGCGGCCAGGGCATGATCATGGAACTGGATTACATCATACTGGTCAGCGGCATGGCCATCTTTACCGCGTTCACTCGGCTGTCTGGATATTGGATCGTGGCCCGTATGGACCCCGGGCCTAAGTTCCGGCAGTTTTTGGAAACGGCCCCGCAAACCGTGTTTGCTGCGATGATCGCACCCGCGTTATGGCAAGGTGGCCCGGCGGAATGGCTGGGGGCGGTGATTACGGTGATCGCGATGAAGTTGAGTGGGAACTTGGCGGTCGCATTGATCGCAGGTGTCGGGACGGTCGCAGTCTGGCGTGCGTTGGGCTTGCCTTAACGGCGTAAAAACAAAATCTAAGAGCCTGTTTTAGCCGCCAGTCTTGACCTGTAAATCGTTGGTGCGGCGGTCGTTGCCCTGATATGCGGACCGGCGCCGACGTCGGTCGGGGCCAAAGAAACCACCCGCACGCACGAACGGCCGGGTTGAATCAATCGTCGCGCAAATCCGGGAATAAATCAGATTGGCGGATACAGGTTTTGCCAAATATTCAGACATGCCGGTGTCGCGGGCGACAAACACATGATCAATTTCAGTGTTCGCGGTGACCACGATCACGGGCACATAGGGGTTTGGCGAATCATCATGCAATCGGACATTTTTTAAAAAGGCCATGCCATCAATACCGTGCGACCAATCGGTCAGAATCAAGTCGATATCGGCCTCGCAGAAAATCTGAAACGCGGCGTCAATATCATCGGTAATGTGGACGTTCTTTACTTTGAATTCGCGAAAAACCTGTTTCATCAGATCGCGCATCAGCGATTGCTGTTCCAAAATGAGGACAGTTAGGCCGGAAATATCGTATTTTGGGAGACGTCTGTCTGAGGAAGCCACGGCGTTCATTCGGTTCTCTTTTATTCTTATCTCAAAAGCAGAACTGTTTTCGGCGATTTTCCTGACCTCATCCTGACGGATGGGGAAGTCACGCCACTGTGGTGAGTGAAATTGTGGAGTGTGTGAAATAATATTTGAAACTGACTGACATGTAAGTAAGTTGCGTTCAACTTGATGATGTATAAGGAACACCGAGCATGGTGAAAACAGCGATAGCCAACATTGATCGATTTGCCGCAACCTTGGCACGGGGTGTCATTCGGTGGCGCTACGTGGTCATTTTATTATGTTTTGCCGTCACAGGTTTGGTGGCGATGAACGCCGCGAACTTAGGGATCGCGACCAATTACCGGGTCTTTTTCTCGAGTGATAATCCAGAGCTCAATGCCTTCGAAGATTTCCAAGCGACCTATACCAAAAACGATAATTTCCTTTTTGTGCTCAATCCATCGGATGGGGGCGTATTTACACCCACGACTTTGGACGCCATTGCAAAACTGACCAAAGAAGCGTGGCAGATACCCTTTGCCATCCGCGTCGACAGCATCACGAATTTTCAGGCAACGTCAGCCGTCGAAGACGATCTGTTGGTCGAAGATTTGATCATCAACGGTGTCGACATGAATGCCGATGCGCTCAGCAATAAACAAATTATCGCGTTGGCTGAACCGATCTTAAAACACCAGTTGCTGACCTATGATGCCGATGTGACGGCAATCAATGTGGTCGTTCAATATCCGGACAAGGCCGTCGATGAAGTCAGCAAGTCCGCCGCTGTTGCTCGTCTGCTTCGCGATACGATTGAATCTGACTACCCTGGCATTGATGTGTCCCTGACCGGCGTTTCGATGCTCAATAACGCCTTTGCCGAAGCGGGCTTGCAGGATATGGGAACATTGATTCCGATTATGTATCTGGTGGTTTTGATCACCTGTGTGCTGGCGGCGCGGACAGTATCAGGCACCATTGCGACGCTGTTCGTTATCACCACATCGGTGATGGTGGCGATGGGTGCGGGGGGCATGGCGCATATTCTATTGAACCCGATCTCGTTTGTGGCACCGACCATCATCATGACGTTGGCGGTGGCGGATTCTGTGCACATCTTGATTTCAATGCGCGCTGCGATGCGTCGTGGCATGGCAAAGGTTGATGCGCTTGTCGAAGCGATCCGGGTCAATTTCCTCGCCGTCTCTATCACCTCGTTGACGACGATTGTCGGATTCCTCACCCTCAACTTTTCAGACGCACCACCATTCTGGCATTTGGGTAATATGACGGCGGTCGGTATTTTCGCGGCCTGGGTTTTCTCGCTGACGTTATTACCCGCCATGGTCAGCTTGTTGCCGGTACGCGCTCCGAAACAAATCACAGAGATATCCGAACGTTCCGCCATGGTGAAGTTCGCTGATTGGGTTATCCATCGCTACAAGACGCTGTTGGTTGTGACTGTCGTAAGCTCGGCGGCGTTGATCGCGCTGATCCCGACCATTCAGTTCAATGATCAATGGGTCGAATATTTTGATGAGCGGGTTGAGTTCCGCACCGAATCCGACACTGCGCTCAAACACTTCGGGATTTATCCCATTGAGTTTTCCGTTCCCGCTGGTGAGGCGGGTGCGGTGGCCGATCCAGAGTTTTTAAAACGGCTAGATGCCTTCACCGTATGGCTACGTGATCAACCCAACGTGACACATGTGTATTCGCTGTCAGATATTATGAAGCGCTTGAACAAGAACATGCACGGGGATGATCAGACATGGTTCAAGTTGCCCGATGATCGCGAACTGTCGGCACAGTATCTGTTGTTGTACGAACTATCGCTACCGTATGGCCTTGATCTGAATGACCGGATCAACATCGACAAGTCAGCAACCCGCGTGACGGCAACCTTGGGCAATATCACAACGCTGGAAACCAAGGTATTTTTGAACGCGGCTGCAACATACATCGAAGAAAACTTTCCGGAAAACCAACGCGCCAAGCCTACGTCAGCGCAGGTCATGTTCACCTATATCGCGGACCGCAACGTCCAGAACATGATCTTGGGGACGACTATCGCCATCATTGCGATTTCGCTGATCATGATCGTAAGTCTGCAAAGCTTGCCGCTTGGGTTGCTGTCACTGATTCCCAACGCATTACCGATTTTGACAACGTTCGGCTTGTGGGCGGTGCTGGTGGGCGAGGTTGGGTTTTCCGTCGCCTCGGTGGCATCGATCTCGCTTGGGATCATCGTCGACGATACCGTGCACTTTTTGACCAAGTACCAACGTGCACGAAAAGAAAAAGATTTAGATGTCGAAGACGCCATTCGCTATGCGTTTGATACGGTGGGCGTTGCGTTGATCGCCAACACAATCATCTTGGGCCTTGGTTTCACTGTGCTGACCTATTCAACGTTTAAGATGAATGTCGACATGGGCCTGATGACGTTGATGGCCATTATCTTTGCCTTGGTCTTGGATTTCTTGTTGTTGCCAGCCTTGCTGTTGATGGGCCGAAAACGCGACGTTGCCAAGACGGCTACAGCGGCACCTGCGTTGTCACCCTAATGACGCACTGATGGTAACCCACTTCTCGCAACCCTATTTACCCCGTATACGGAGTTTACGATGACGATTTTGATGAACACACACAAAAGCCTGCGCCGATCTATGGCCATGGCACTTGGATGCCTGCTGCTGATGTCATCCCCCGCGATGTCACAGGACGCAGCTAAAAAAGGTTTCGAGGTTGCGGCCAAGTCTGATCGGTCTGACCGTGGGTTTGGTGACAGCACCGTGATCTTAAGCATGGTGTTAAAAAACGCAGCCGGTGCGGAATCAACGCGCTCCATGGCGATGATGACGCTGGAACTGCCTGATGAAAGCATCGGGGACCGCAGCTTGGTGCGTTTTGATTCGCCAGCAGATATCGAAGGCACGTCGCTGTTATCGCATGCCCAAATCATTGATGCGGATGATCAATGGTTGTTCTTGCCCGCGTTGAAACGGGTGAAGCGGATTTCGTCGCGCAACAAGTCGGGGCCATTCGTCGGATCAGAATTCGCGTTCGAAGACATCACTGGAAACGAATTGAAAAAATACGAATACGTCTGGATCCGTGAAGAATCCTGCGGCGACGTTAACTGCGATGTGTTAGAGCGCAAACCGCGTTATGAGAATTCCGGATATACCCGTCAGTTGGTGTGGATCGATCAACCCGATGCGCAATATCGGAAAATTGAATACTACGATCGCAAGGACGATCTGCTGAAAACCCAAACCTTTGAAGATTACAAATTGTATGATGGTAAGTTTTGGCGCGCGCAGGTGTTTCGGATGGATAACCATCAGACCGGAAAAAGTACGATCCTGAATTTTGGTGAATATACGTTCAATACCGGTTTGACTGACAGTGATTTCGAAAAGGGTGTGTTGCGCCGTCAGTTCTGACGGGTGCGCGTCTTGGGATGACCATCATGATGAAACGCATACGCCAATCGGTTTGGGTTTCGGCACTGAGTGTGGCGGCAGCTATGACGTCGTCGCCCGCCGTTGCGGCGGCCGAAAAATCCATTTGGG
>ENA-UOXV01001033-UOXV01001033.1-marine-metagenome-genome-assembly--contig:-NODE-1033-length-39736-cov-9.371689_pt1 | contig 39736 bp, 40 predicted proteins | sample MGYA00238165_ERZ766961 | MGnify/ENA primary metagenome ERZ766961 (study PRJEB28924, sample SAMN03173240) | marine metagenome | biome: Marine; feature: Water; material: Subsurface seawater | place: North... | reverse complement strand
CCCATGACGTGTTCTATTCCACCTAAATCAGGAGGAAAACATTGTGTGGCTATCAAAATCTTCAATACAAAACCTCTTTTAAAAATAAACCTTTAGCTAGAGCTGTTTGACCAGCTAATTTTCTATCTTTTTTTTCAAACAATATACTAATCCACTCTAAATTTTGCTTCTCTAAACCTATTTCAATTAGAGATCCAACCATAATACGAATTTGTTGATAAAGAAATGATTTTGCCTGAAACTCTAATGTTATCATATCACCATGTTCTTTGTTGATTACAAGTTTATCTAGTGTTTTAACTGGTGTCTTTGCCTGACAGCCACTTGCTCTAAAACTTGTGAAATCATGAGTACCGGTTAAATATTCTCCTGCTTTATTCATTAAATCTATATTTAATTTCTTGTTGACATGAAGAGAGTGCCTGAAATGTATTGCTGATGGCACTGGTCTATTTAATATTTTATAAACATAAATTTTATGATGTGCGTTATGCCTTGCGTGAAAGCTATTTGATACAATTTCAACATTAACTATCTTGATATTATCATTTGATAAATGAAAATTGATTCCATGTAAAATTTGATATAAGTCAGTTTTATTTTCTAATGTAAAATTCGCGCACTGACCTAGTGCGTGAACTCCTGCATCAGTTCTACCAGCACCATATATTGTAATTTTCTGACCTGAAAAAGCATAAATAGCTTTTTCAATTTGTCCCTGAACGGAAATAGCATTTATTTGACTTTGCCATCCGCTGTATTTAGATCCTTCGTATTCAATTAAAATTTTAAAATTAGGCAATTATTTTTTTTCCGGTGAAAAAGTTTTTGTGACCGAGAAGAAATTCTTTAGCATTAGATTTCGGCTTACCTTCTACTTGTATTTCTTCAATCTGAATACTACCTTCTCCGCATGCAATGGTGAGTTCATCACTAATAATTGTTCCTGGCTCATCCTTATCGTCTCTAATCTTTGCTTTTAAAACCTTATATCTCTTTCCTTCAAATTTAAACCACATTGAAGGATATGGATAAAACGCTTTAATTTTTTGGTTAATTGTGTAGCTAGAAAGTGACCAATTAATTTCACACTCTTGTTTCTTAATTTTATTAGCATAGCTAGCTTGAGTTGCGTCTTGCTCTACAAGAGGTATTAATCCTTTAAAATAATCTTTTAAAACTTGATAGAGAAGAGAGCAAGAATCTATACTTATAATGTCAATTAGATTCTTGCCATTCATTGAAGGTTTTATCTCAATTTCTTTAGTCTTCAGTATTGGTCCTTCATCCAACTTATGATTCATTTTCATTATCGTAATGCCTGTTTTTGAGTCATTATTTTCAATAGCTCTTTGGACAGGAGCTGCCCCTCTCCATGCTGGAAGTAATGAAGCATGAATATTAATGAAACCAAATAAAGGAATGTCGAGCCAGGATTGGGGAATAATTTTTCCAAATGCAAAAAGTATTGCTATGTCAGGCTTTAAATTTCGAAACTCTTCTAAACTATTACTATCGATCAATTTTGGAGTAAATACTGGAAGCAATTGAGTTTCAGCCCAATCATGTACAGGAGTTTTGATCATTTTCATGCCCCTAGATTTTTTTTTAGGCTCCTGAGTATAAATACCAACAATTTCATAACCACCAAGGTAAAGTGTTTTTAAAGGAGGTAAGCTAAAATCAGGCGTACCAAAAAATACTATTTTTTTATTTTTATTACTCACTTTGGTTTAATTCTTTTTTATATTTTTTCATTTTTCTTATTATAATATCCCTTTTTAACCGACTTAAATGGTCTATGAATAAAATTCCATTAATATGGTCAAGCTCGTGCTGTATAATTCGAGATGTAAAATCATTTGAAGTTAACTTTTGTTTTTTATTATCAATATCCAAATATTCAACTGTAATTTCATCAGGTCTTTCTAGTTCTGCGTAATGACCTGGGAAAGATAGGCAACCTTCCTCGTAAACTGATAAAGATTTTTTTATACTAGTAATAATTGGATTGATCATGGCAATTGGTTTTTTTATTTCTTCCCTTGCTCCTGCGTCGAAAACAAATATTCTTTTGTTAATACCCACTTGTGGTGCGGCAAGACCTACTCCATTTGCTTCATACATAGTTTCGAACATCTCTTTAATTAATTGTCTATGATGCTCATCGACTTGTTCAAGCTGTTCGCATGTTTGTCTAAGGATTGGATCTGGAGCAAAAACTATTTTAAGCATTATAATTAATAATATGTTAAATTCTTATACGATGAAAAACATTAATGTCAAAATTTTTGATCATTTAGAGTGTAAATTAAAGCCTAATCAAAAAATTACACTACCTTTATTAGTTTCGGAAGGCAAAGTTATAGAAAAATGGATTGATTATAACGGACATATGAATATGGCTTATTATGTTCAATGCTTTGAGGAGTCCTGTGATTATATTTTAGAGTTATTAGAACTCGGGCATAAGTATGCACTAGAAGAAAAAAAAGGGGTTTTTGTCATTAAATGTAAGATTGACTACAGAGAAGAAATTACTTTAAATGAAAAATTTAAAATTTATGTAAGTACTATGAATATTGAGGGTAAAAAATTAATTTTGGATTTAACTATGTTAAATGTTGATGACAAAGTTATTGCTAACTACCACATATTAAATCTAAATGTAGATTTAATAACAAAGAAATCTTGCAATTTTTCAAACTCTATTCTTGATACTTATCAAATTTAAAGATTTTTTCTGGACTCTAAAGCTGCGCCTAAAGTATTATCGTCTAGATAGTGGATTTCACTTCCAACAGGCACACCATAGGCTAATTGAGTTATTTTAATATTAGATTGCTCAAAAAAATCTTTTATGACAAGTGCCGTAGTTTGACCTTCTATCGTTGCGCTTAAAGCTAAAATAATTTCATCAACACTATTTTTTTCTAGACGCTCTTTTATTTGATTTAGTCTTAAGTCTTGTTCTGTAAATCCTTTAGCTGCAGATAAAAGCCCACCAATTACTTGATAATGACCTTTAAAAAAACCCGAACGCTCAAATGCCCAAACATCAGCCATATCCTCAACAATACAAATAGTTTTAGAATGTCTTTCCTGGTTAGAGCAAATTTTACATGGAGATTGCATATCTAAAATTCCACAATTTTCACATTTTTTAATTGAAGAGGCTGTTAAACTTAAACTTTCACTAAAGGGAAGCATTAAATCTTGCTTATTTTTAATTAAATACAAAGCAATTCTCTGCGCTGATTTATTGCCAATACCTGGCAATCTAGCAATCAAGTTAATTAGTTTTTGTAATTCGTCTTGTGGCAAATCAAAAAGGTAATTTCATACCAGGTGGGAGAGGCAAGCCTCCTGTTACTTTTTTCATTTCTTCTGCAGACATTTCATCAACTTTTTCTTTAGCATTATTTAATGCTGCTTTTATTAAATCTTCTAATACGTCTTTTTCATCTTCTTTCAAAAGACTAGGGTCAATATTGATAGATTGAACTTGATGTTTACCATTCATTATAATTGAAACTAAGCCTCCGCCAGCATTTGCCTCAACCGTCTTACTTTCTAATTCTTTTTGAACTTCTTGCATTTTACTTTGCATTTCTTGGACTTTTTTCATCATATTGCCCATATTACCCATCATTTTCATTATTCCTTTCGATTTCTTCTATGTCTAATATCTTTGCATTAGGAAATTTAGCAAGAACTTTTTTAAATTCCTCTGTATCCATCTCTTTTTGGATAAGCTCTTGTTTGCGAATTTCTTTTAAATCTTGTAATAAAGTGACTGAATCTATTTCAATTAGTGTTAATTGGAATTGATCTTTAAGATTTGCATTCAACTCACTATATCCTGGAAAATCATTTTTTTTAGCATGTATCTTAAGAATTTTTTCATCTTTGTTAAATATTACTATCTCACAGTTTTCTAATATTATACTTGCCATTAGTGGTGAAAATTCATTTCCATAAAATTGGAAAAAATCTTCATGTAGTTTTATTCTTTCTTGGATAGTAATTGACACATCATTTTTTGTCTTAACCTCTAAATCCTCAATTTTTATAGTTTTTTTTTTCGTTTTTTCCTCATCAAAAGTAACATTTATTTCAGACTTTTTTTTTTCGACTTGAACTTCATTAGAATTACCATGAATTAGAAAACAGCTTCGTAGTAAAACCATTTCCAAAGTTAAATGTGGATTTGGAGAGATCTTTATTTCTTCATAACCTTTCATTAAGCTTTGCCAAAAAATATTTAATTGACCTTCATCTACATTGTCGACGGAAGTAGCAAAGTTTTTATCTTCTTCTGATAAAAAATTATCGTTGAGTAGTTCAGAATTAATTTTTATTTTTAATGACCAATTAATTACACCCATTAATTCTTCAATAACTTTACTGGTTTCTGTTCCACGTTCGTACATATCTTTTAGAATAATCAATATATTATTCAATTGGTTGTTAATCACATTAAGAGCTAAATCATAAATATCTGATCTTCTAGCAAAGCCAAGCATATTTACAATATCATGATCTTCGATGATTTGATTTATTTTAAAAATATTAGCTTGGTCTAATATACTTAAACTATCTCTTACAGAACCATCTCCTGCTTTAATGATCATATAAAGTGCCTCATCAGTAATTTCAATTTTTTCAAGACTTATAATTTTTTTTAAAAAATCAAACATAGTTAATTTGTCAACTCTTCTTAAATCAAATTTTTGACATCGAGATAAAATTGTTATGGGAACTTTTGAAATTTCAGTAGTAGCAAATATAAATTTTGAATGCTGAGGTGGCTCCTCAAGTGTTTTTAAAAGAGCGTTAAAAGCGCTCTTTGACAACATATGAACTTCATCAATGATATAGACTTTATATTTTCCCATCACTGGGCTGTATTTCACATTTTCAATTATCTCCCTTGCATTATCAACACTCGTATTTGAGGCTGCATCAATTTCCAAGACATCGGGGTGACGATCTTCTGCTATTGCCAGTGACTGATCACATTGATCAAGTAAAGGATTTTTATCTTTGTCAAAAGCTGTACAATTTAACATCTTAGCAACAATTCTTGCGGTTGTTGTTTTGCCGACACCTCTTATGCCAGTAAAAATATAAGCGTTAGGTATCTTATCTAATTGAATAGATTTCTTAATAGTTTCAACAAGATATTCTTGGCCAATTAAATCTTTAAAGTCATTTGGTCTATATTTAAGAGCTAAGACATTTGAGTTTTTTTTATTCATTTGTAAATTTTTAAGAGAATTACACGACCCAAAATTTCATGTTACAGCTGCTTTCTTTCGAACCTGACCGAATTGGCACAAAAGTTTGCCCATGTAATTCTCAACATAGTTTATAGCAGTTCTTTTAGAAATATAAAATTATTGTCTTGATCTATATAAAGATTTTTCAAAAACGCCCAAATGCTTAACTTTTGAACAATAATGATTTAAATCGTCTAAAGCCAACTTGGTATTATGCTGGCTAGGATGTCCTTCGATTTCACAATAAAATTCAGTAATCGTAAATTGTTCTCCATAATTATAACTTTCTAACTTTATCATATTAACATTATTTGTAGCAAAGCCGCCCATGACTTTGAAAAGCGAACCAGGGGTATTCTTAACAGAAAAAAGGAAAGCAGATATATAATTTTTTTTTTCATCGTAAGAATTATTGGGCTCTTGGGACATAATAAAGAAACGTGTAATATTGTTAATTGAGTTAGCGAAATTATCATCAACGATTTTCAAAGAATAGATATCTGCAGCTAATTTTGATGCTATAGCAGCTGTATCAAGTATGTTGGATTCTGAAATATTTTTAGCTGAACCTGCAGTATCAGCACCAATGAGTATTTCATAATTTTTTTCTTGAATCTTGTTACTGCATTGAGCTAAAGCCTGTTCGTGGCTAATTACCTTTTTTATTTTACTCACGTCTGAGTCCTGGTGAATTAAAAGATGATGTTCTACTTTTTGAAAATGCTCACCAATCACATGTAACTTTGATTTAGGTAATAAACGATGAATTCCAGCAACTCTTCCTGCAGCAGAATTTTCAATAGGTATCATAGCTAAATCAACTTCGCCTGTCTCAGCCAAATCAATAGTTTTTTCAAAAGTACTACAGGGTATGTGTTGAGCGTCACTGTAAACTTCCTTAATAGCTAAATGACTGTAGGCACCGTCTTTTCCTTGAAATGAGATTTTATTTTTCATTTTTTTAATATGTTATTTACTTTAATCAAATCTTCTTTTGTATCAACGCCTAAAATATTTTCTTTAATTATAGATACGCCTATTTTATTTAAATCTTGTATTCGGAGTTGTTCTAATTTTTCTGTTTTTTCTCTTCTAGATATTGGCATTTGTAAAAACTTTTTTAAAAATGAGATTTGATAACCATATAAGCCTATGTGATGAAATGTATTTACGTTCATTTCTGAAGCATGCATTGGCTCTCTAAAAAAATTTTCCGCTACTACATTTTTATTATCTTCTTTAATTAATAATTTAACTTTATTTAAATCTTGGAATTCTTTTTTATCTATAAAAGGGCAACCCAAAGTAGACATTTCAAAATAATCAATTTTACTTGTGAGTAGCTTAATATGTTCTTTTGAAATAAAAGGCATATCGCCTTGAATATTAATTACCTTGTGAATATTTTTCTTCATTTCAATTTTTGAAATAACTTCACCAACTCTATCAGATCCGGACTGATGATTTGGATTTGTACTTATAAATTGTAAATTATGATTTCTACAATAAGTTTCAATTTTTTCATCACATATGGCCAATAAAGTATTTGGGCAACTTTCTAAGACCTTATTATAAACATAATGAAACATTGGTAGTCCGTCGATTTTTGCAAAAGGCTTGTTAGGGAACCTAGTTGCGGCTAATCTTACTGGTATTATTGATACAATATTCATTCTGTGCGACAAAAATCCGTTTTAAGAGCCATTTTGATTAAAATAGACTGCTTCTCTATATATGGAAACCAATAAAATCTTAGGTGCTGTTATTTTAGCATTATTACTGTTAGCTCTTTTTTCAAAAACTGGAGAAATGTTAGTTCATCCTGACTTCCCTGATGAAACAGCATACAAAATTGATGTACCTGAAGAAGGAAGCCAGTCTGAGTCCAGTGAAGAAGTGGTAGATCCATTTGAAGCTTTAGGAGATATAATTCCTTTACTCCAAACTGCTTCACTTGAGAACGGAGAAAAGCTCTCAAAAAAGTGCTCCACCTGTCATTCTTTCAATAGCGGGGGAGCAAATAAGGCAGGACCTAACATGTGGAATATTGTTAACAGAAAGAAAGCTAGTAAAGATGGTTTTGCTTACTCTGCAGCGCTTGTAGAATTTGGTGGTGAGTGGACTTATAGTGAGCTAAATAAGTTTTTCCTCAAACCTAAGAAATACATTAAAGGTACCAAAATGAATTTTAATGGATTAAAAAAAGATAGTGACAGGGCTGATTTGATTTTGTGGCTAAGATCGCTAGCGGATGATCCGGCTCCTTTAAATTAGTATTATTTTTCAACAATTTTTTCTTATTTAATTAATATTATTAATAGCTAAGATTATATAATGATTTCTTTCAGAGAGAGTTTTGTTCACTACCTAGATAGAAGAATGTTTAAGATTTTGCTTTTAGGCATAATGAGCGGATTTCCATGGGTCTTAATTGGTAGTGCTTTATCTCTTTGGCTCAAAGAAGAAGGTTTGAGTAGAAGTACAATAGGATTTGCTGGATTAATATTTGGCGTTTACGCAATTAACTTTTTATGGGCTCCTCTAATAGACAAATTAAAAATACCTTTTTTAACCAATAAGATTGGTCATCGTAAATCTGTAATTACTGTAATGCAGTTAATTATATTAATATCTTTAGTACTGTGGAGTATATTAGATCCTAATCAAAATTTATTTATTATTATCGCAATTGGACTTGCGATCGCATTATCATCTGCCACACAAGATATAACTATTGATGCTTTAAGAATTGAGCAAATTGGTAAAGATGAAAGAAGTAGTATGGCTGCTGGAGCGGCAATGGCAGTGGTTGGATGGTGGACTGGATATAAAGTTGGTGGGATTATAGCTCTTTATTCTGCTGAGATTTTGCAAAATAAAGGTTATGAAGATTATTGGCAGATTACATTTATGATTTTAACGGTGGTTATTGTTCTTTGCAATATAGGATTAAATTTTATACCTGAATCAAATCAAGAGCGTTTCAAACAACAACAAGAAGATGATAGTAAAATAGCTGACAGAATTGGAAGTAATTCTTTTTCAAAACTAGCTGCCTGGTTTATTGGTACAGTAGTGAATCCATTGTTAAGTTTTTTTAAGAAAAATGGTGTTTCTATTGGAATAGGCATACTAACATTTATATTTTTGTTTAAAATTGGTGAGGCTTTTTTAGGACGTATGAGTATTGTTTTTTATAAAGAGATGGGTTTCTCAAAAGGAGATATAGCCCTCTATTCAAAAGGAATAGGCTGGATAACAACTATTTGTTTCACACTTTTAGGTGGACTGTTTGCTATCAGAGCGGGAGCTTTGAAAGCTTTATTTATTGCTGGAATCATTATGGCCTCAACAAATTTGCTTTTCACTCTTTTATACTGGACAGGAAAATCAGAATTACTTTTTGCAATTGCTGTTTTATTTGATGATATAGCAGCTGCATTTGCCACTGTGGCGTTCGTTACTTTTATTTCCTTACTTGTTGACAGAACTTATACGGCAACACAATATGCTCTTTTAGCCTCTATTGGCACTATGGGAAGAACTTTATTAGCCTCCTCATCAGGTGCAATGGTTGATTGGTTAAACGGAAACTGGGGTCTATTTTTTATAATCACCGCTATCATGGTTATTCCATCATTAGTTTGCCTCTATATAATAAAAGATAAAATTACTTTTTCTGAACAAAATACCTCCTCTAAGTAAATTAATATATTTTCAAATAATTATATTATAAATTTGATTAAAAATTGTTTATGATTAGAGAAAAATATTAGGGGAAAATAATGAGAAAATTTACAATTAACATGACTATGTCCTATGACTTCGATGTGTCAGTCGAAGCAAATTCAGAAGAGGAAGCAAAAAAGATTTTTACTACGACACCATTAGAAAATTTAAAACAAAAAGCTTTTAAGTCATTTTACAAAAAATTTAATAGTATTAAATTAGATGAACATGATCCTAGATTTTATAAAGATGACGGAAAATTATAAAATTATAAATTATCTGACAATTTTTTATACGCAGCAGTGAATCCGCTTAAAGAATAACTTAAGTTAAATTCTTCGTTAGTTATAAATCTGCTAAGAAGTTGTAGTTTATTTCCAGATTTTAGTATCTCTAAGTATTCATCATTAATGACCTCTGCAATAAAGCAAGCGTTTATATTACAATATGTAAAAATAACTTCTGCGTTACTTTCCCCATCTATATTAATTTGAGCAGGTACTTTAAGATTAATCATATGAGGAAGACCTATTAACATTTGCGCCTTATTTTCTGGATTAATAGTCACTGAAATAAAACTAAGTATTTCTTTTGTTTCATTAGAAATTTGAAATTGTCTAATTTCACAAGCATCAAGTTTTTTTGAGTCTTCACAAAAAAACTGCCAATCATTAAAGTCTTGAGTAAAGTTATCTTCCTCAGCAAATGTAATATTTGCATAAAGCATTGATGCTAATAAAAAACTTAGAAATTTCATTGTAATAAAATTATCATAATAAAACTTTAGACAAAATACATTAAATATTCTTATGAAGGATTTAAATTAATAGATACAACTTCATTAAAGCTGCCCAACCTAAGTTTTGGACCCCATGTGCCTGAGCCTGAGCTTACATATAAAAAAGATAAATTACTTTCATATAAACCAAATTTTTCCTTAAATTTTAACTTTACCAGAAGATTAAAGGGTAATATCTGACCATTATGAGTATGGCCTGATAATGTAAGATCACATTCTTCCTTAATAAGTTGCCATAGACTTGGCTTATGCACTAAACATAAGTTATAAGAATTATTATTTTTTTTTGAAAAAAATATATCTTTTTGTTTTTCAACACTCTGATTATCTGATACTCCGATTATATTTATGTCATCAATAACAGATGATTTATTATCAAGTAAATTGATGTTAAATTCTTTTAATCGATCAATTTTTTCATTTGAATTTTTTAGATAATACTCGTGATTGCCTGTAACAAAATATATAGGACCTTTCACTTCCTTTAAAATACTTAATTGGTCTATTTGAAAAGAACTTGAGTCTATTAAATCACCACCAATTAAAATCATATCAGGATTTAAAAGAATTATTTTCTTAATAATTTTTTTGAAATGATTAATAGAATTAGAACCGAGATGTATGTCACTAATAAAAATAATTTTTTTTTGATTACGAATTTTCTTGGACTGTAATTCTATAGTTTTAACTTTTATAAAAATTGTTGATGTATAGCCTATTGTTAATAAAATAATTAAAAATACTAAAAATAAATTCACTTTAGTTTCTCCTTGCAATGGATACAAAAGATCTAATATAAAAATAATACCAATTACATTCAGTGATATAAACCCTATTCCTATGCCTTCACAAACAAATAACCTTAAAGGTGTAAATGTAATTTTTGTGGAAAAATATAATCTTACTAAAATAAAAGTTATCAAAGTTGAAGTAAAAGAAAATAGCCCATTAAAATTTTTGTCTACTTTCCAGAGATTAATAATATCAAACGGAAATATAAATAAAAAATACGTGATAATAAAAAGAACAATAATTAAGAAAATTGATGATAATAATTTTTTCATAAATTTCTAACCTATTTTTTTTGTTTATCTAAGATAAAAAGCATCAAACCAGCAATAAGAACACAACAAATACCTATAATATTTTGAGAAGTTGGTAATTGATAAAAAATTAACCATCCAAAAATTGCCCCGTACAACAACTGAAAATAACTAGTCATACCAAATATTGCTGCTGGTAGAGTTCTGGCCCCATAAATAATTGCCGATACTCCCAAACCAGCAAAAAAACCTCCTGCAAAAGAAATGCTGAGATCTTGAAAACTCATAACTTCAAAATTTGAAGACATCACAAATAAGAAAATTGATGAACTTATTACCATACTGAAAAAAGCTGTTTCATAAGAAGAAGCTAATGCTTCAAATTTTCTAGTAATTAAATTTACAATTGCGATACATAAAGCCCCTAAAAATACATAAATAGCACCCATTACTGAAACTGTATTTCCCCCAAAGGGCTCAGCAGATATTATAACACCAATAAAGCCGAGTATAATTACTGTCACTCTCACAGTGTTAATGGTGTCTTTTAGAAAAAAATGAGAAAGTACTAAAAGTATAAGAGGAGCGCTAAATAATATAGGGTACACAACTGCAAGTGGCAGAAGAATAACCCCTTTTAAGACAAAAAAGAAACCTCCGGAATGCAATAAACCTCTAACAATTTGAAATTTATAATTTTGTTTTTTAAAAAAATGAATTCCATGAAATTTTAAGACAAAAAAACTAATAGGTATTAATGAAAATACTGCATTTAAAAATAGTAATTGGAATATATCGTATTTATCACCTAAAACTTTTATAGCGGCATCCATAAAAACCATAAAAAAATAGCCAATGACAGCAATGAAAAAAGGAATAACGTAAGATTTTTTGATCATAAATTCTAGTAATACTACTATTGTTTAGTAGATATGCACTGTAATTTATAAGACCATTCTTTATTATACTCAGGATAATTGATGCTAAAAATCATTAACAATTGTTGATCAATTGTAATTGAAGATTGATAATTTTCATTAAAATAAATAGCTGATAATAAATTATTTGTTTTTTGAATTACGTAAAGCTTTTCATCAAAGGAATTTTTAATGGCTGTGTTATTTTTTTCAAGCTCCAAGAAAGTACTTCCCATTTTATTTTTACAATCAAGAAATTGAAATGTATTAATACTTCTATCGCAAATACAAGCATATGGAAAATTTTCTATAATTTCTGCTTTAGCAACATTGATAAAAAAAATTATATATAAAATAAAAAATTTCATTTTAAGTTGAAATTAACTTATAATAAATTCTATGAATAAACAATTAATCACCATTATAATTGTTTGTGGCATTGGATTTCAAATTATTCGTTATCTTTTAGAGACATATTTTCAGTCAGGTGTTTGATAATGAATGAAGATAATAGAAAATTAATATGGAAGTTCATTCAAGAAACAGGAGATAAATTACAACCCCGTCTCAAACCATCCCCTTTTCACCCAAAAGGTAGAAATGCTTATGCGCACATTGCTCTTAGTGTCAAAGAACAATTTGGATATTCCTATAAAGAAATAGAAGATAGAGAATTTGAAGCTGTAAAAAACTACATAAATTTTTTACTAGAAAGTTCAGATTAAGGTTGAATTTTTTAAGAATGATAATACTAAGTAACTTTAAATGGAAAAATCAAAAAGTTTTGCAAGAATATTCGAGAAAAATTTTTCTAAAAGGGATTTCAAACCCGATCTTAAGACAACTCAATCACTTTTCAAAATTTTAAATACCCTCATTTTTAAAGATCAATTAAAATTTATTCCAAATTTTTGTATAAAGAGAATACATGGGGCATTAGGTATGTTTGAATTTAACCCCACTGCTGTAAAATACTGTCATACAATAACTTTAACTAATAATTTTTTAGATTTTAGAGAATTCGCAAGTATTTTGGGCCATGAAATGGTTCATTTTTATCAATTTACTGTTTTGAAAATGAATTCAGGAAATCACAATAAAGATTTTTATAAATTTAAAAAAAGATTTCAAAAACTTGGCTTGGATTTACAAAGAGAATATCGATAATTATTTAAATAATTCTTCTTTAAAAGGTCTTTCGAGTAATTTTTTCATTTCTACTTTTGCTGAGCTGCCTTTAATAACTTTTATCAAGGAATTTAATATTGGTAAGTTCTTTAAGTTAATTTTTTTATTTTTTGTAATAGCAATAGCAGTAAAATAACCTTCATTAATATTTATATTTTTATTAATATAATTTTTAGCTGATCCACCTTTACCTAATGCATAACCAAGTTTAAAGTTTCTAGATTGCATAGAGCTGCATGTTAATATTAAGTCACCTAAACCTGCCAATGATTCAACAAAGGCATCTTGATATTTAAATATTTTAAGTAAAAATTTTAACTCTTTAATTACTCTAGTGAGATAAGCGGCTCTGGCATTTTCTCCCAATGATAATCCCTCAATTATCCCAGAACCAATAGCATATGAATTTTTAATAGCACCTAGTAACTGAATAGCTTTATACTGATTTGATACATATATTCTTATATTAGTGCCTTTAAAAAGAGTTTGTAACTTATTGGATTTAACTTTTGAACCCAAACTAAGAGCTCCAGGCATACCTAAAGCTATTTCTTTTGCAAAACTTGGCCCTGAGAGAACATGAATATTTGATACTTTAAAATTTTTTTCTAGCACTTCGGAAAGAATTGTACCACTTTTAATATCAATTCCTTTTGAGCAAATAATCAGGTTATTAAATTTATCAGCGCTAAGACTTTGTTTAAGAACTGATACTAAATGCTGAGCTGGACTAACGTAAAATATAAAGTCAAAATTTTTAGGATCTATAGATGAATTTGTTGATTGGATATTTTTAGATAATCTAATTTTATTAAGATATTTTTTATTTATATGAAGTTCGTTTATTTGCTTAGAAACTATTTTTTCATAAGACCACAAGATGATTTTATGATTATTTTTAGCAAACACCTGGGCTAGAGAAGTGCCCCAAGCTCCTGATCCTATTATAAGTATATTCATTTTAATAATCTAAAAGAATATTACATAGTTTAGTGAGTAATTATAGCCTTAAGGCTGCATTAAAACTATTGTGGTAATTACTTTTTTTTTTGTTATTAATGTCTGATGCGCATAAATATTGAAATTGGTGATATAGAAGCATTTATAGAAGTTGCTGAAACTAATTCCTTTGCAAAGGCAGCTGGTAATTTAAATTTATCTCAACCTGCTCTGTCTAGAAGAATTCAGAAACTTGAATACGAATTAGGAACTTTATTGTTTGATAGAACTACGAGAAAAGTTCAACTTTCTTATTCTGGGAGAAATTTTTTAGAAAGAGCAAAGAGCATCATAGAAGCAATTCAAACAGCAACAAAAACACTTAATGAGAAGTATACTTTTCCATCAATTGTAAAAATTGCAGCTGTAAATACAGCATTAAGAAATATAGTATTTCCTACAATAAAGCTGTTTAAAACAAAGTATCCTAATTCCAAAATTCAAATTATAGAGAGATCAGCAAACTATGTTGTAGACAGTGTTCTTGGTGGAGAATGTGATTTTGCTATAAACTTTATGGGATTACAAGAGCCAGGAATAGAATTTGAACCATTATTTGAGGAAGAATACGTAGTTGTGTTTCCAAAAGGTGATGAGCTTGAAAAGAAACGTAAAATCAAAATTTCAGATATAAAGGGTCGAGATTTTATAGCTGTTTGGAAAGGATCTGGAAGTAGGATTTATTTTGAAGATGCTTTAGCCAAACACAAAGAAACTTTAGAGTGGACGTATGAAGTAAGACATGTGCCTAATGCGTTACAGATGGTGGAACAAGGAATGGGAATTACCTTAGCTCCTAGACTTGCTATTTCTAAACAATATGAAGATTTGTCATTTAGACCTTTAATTGATCCAAAAGTTTCAAGAGTTATGGGACTTATTAAAAGATCTGGAAGAAATTTATCATTCGACTCACAACAGCTGTATGACTTATTGAAACAAAGATACCTTAAAAATTAATAACCAATTTGCATAAATGTTTATATTAATCAGTGCTAATTTTAACTCATGAATAGTTTTGGCACCCTTGATAAATTAGTAATCAATGAAATAGAGTATGATTTTCATAATTTAAGAAAATTAGATACCCAATTTCCTAAAATTTCAAAACTCCCAAAATCTAAAAAAGTTTTAATAGAAAATCTTCTAAGACTTGAAGATGGTTTAAATATTAATAAAGATCTTTTATTCAAAATTTTACAAAACCCAGACTTAAATCATGAAATTTTTTTTCTACCAGCGAGAGTGTTAATGCAAGATTTTACAGGAGTTCCTGCTGTAGCAGATTTAGCTGCAATGAGAAATGCTGTAGCTAAACAAAACAAAAATCCATCTGTTGTCAATCCGCTGTCACAAGTTGATTTGGTTATAGACCATTCTGTTATGGTTGACTATTTTGCAACGCCAGACTCATTTCAAAAAAATGTGATGATGGAATTTGGAAGAAATAAAGAACGCTATGAATTTTTAAAATGGGGTCAAAAAGCTTTTAAAAATTTTAGAGTTGTGCCTCCAGGAACGGGTATATGTCATCAAGTAAACTTAGAGTATTTATCTAATGTTGTATGGGACAAAAAAATAGGAGAGAAACATTTTATTTATCCTGACACTCTTGTTGGAACAGATAGCCATACAACTATGGTAAATGCCCTTGGTGTACTCGGCTGGGGTGTTGGAGGAATTGAAGCAGAAGCTGCAATGCTAGGTCAGTCAGTATCCATGCTCATGCCAAACGTAATTGGTTTTGAAGTTAAGGGCTCTTTAGCAGAAGGCGTGACAGCTACAGACTTGGTATTAAAAGTTGTTCAATTGCTGAGAGAAAAAGGAGTTGTTGGCAAATTTGTTGAATTTTTTGGAGATGGTTTAGTTAATTTATCTCTAGCAGATAGGGCAACTATAGCAAATATGGCGCCTGAATATGGTGCTACTTGTGGATTTTTTGCAGTAGACGATGAGACCCTAAAATATTTAAAGCTTACTGCCAGAAAAGAAAATCAAATAAAATTAATTGAAAAATATTCAAAAATTCAAGGGCTTTGGCAAGATAACGAGGCTGAATATGATGAGATATTGTCATTAGATTTGAATGATATCAAAGCTTCTTTAGCTGGACCTAAGAGGCCACAAGATAGAATAGATATAGATAAAGTTAAAAATAATTTTAAGCACTTCTTAAATAAGGATTTTACTAGCTCTTCAGTAAAGCATAAAGATTATAATATATCCGATGGTGATGTAGTTATTGCAGCAATTACTTCGTGCACGAATACTTCAAACCCTAATGTATTGGTTGCTGCAGGATTAGTTGCTAAAAAAGCTTTTGAACTGGGAGTTAAGGTAAAACCGTGGGTGAAGACATCTCTTGCACCTGGATCTAAAGTGGTTACGGAATATTTAAACGACTCAGGATTAAATAAATACTTAGATGCATTAGGATTCCATTTAGTGGGTTATGGTTGTACGACATGTATTGGTAATTCAGGCCCATTAGACTCAGATATTACTCAAACAATATCAAAAAATAATTTATCAGTCGCATCTGTACTGTCCGGCAATAGAAACTTTGAAGGGAGAGTGAATCCTAATGTAAAAGCTAACTATTTAGCATCTCCACCTCTTGTTGTTGCCTATGCATTAGCAGGAACTGTGAATATTGATATGACGTCTGAACCAATTGGACTATCTAAAACTGGTGAAAACATTTATCTCAAAGATATTTGGCCCTCCAATTCTGAAATTAATGTAATTGTCGAAAAACATGTAACACAAAAGATTTTTAATGAACAGTACCAAAATGTTTTAGAAGGAACGGAAGAGTGGAAGAATATTAAAACAGTTGATAGTGAACTTTATGATTGGCAAGAAGACTCAACTTATGTAAAAAAACCCCCTTTTTTCAATAGTTTTAACTCATTAAATAAATCAATAGAAACCATTCAAAATGCAAGGCCTCTGCTTCTACTTGGCGATAGTGTTACAACAGATCACATTTCTCCAGCTGGAGCAATTAAAGAAAAAAGTCCAGCAGGATCCTACCTTTTAAAAAATAATATTCCTCAAAATGAATTTAACTCATATGGAGCAAGGCGAGGGAATCATGAGGTTATGATGAGGGGTACTTTTGCTAATATAAGAATTAAGAACAAATTATTGAACGAAGTGGAAGGTGGTTATTCAATTTTACAACCTGAGGGCCAAGAAATGAGTGTTTACGATGTTGCTATGGCATATAGAAATCGTGGAGAAGATATGGTTGTTTTTGCCGGCAAGGAGTATGGCACTGGATCTTCTAGGGATTGGGCTGCAAAAGGAACAAAACTTCTTGGAGTGAGAGCTGTTATTGCTGAAAGTTTTGAAAGAATTCATAGATCGAATTTAATAGGAATGGGAATTCTTCCAATTCAGTTAAAATCTGCAAGTAAAATTAAAGAACTAAGAATCAGTTCAACAGATCTTATATCTATAGCTATTGATGATAAAATTAAACCTCAACAAAATATTCAAGTTAGGATAGATCAATCAGGGAATATAATAAACGTAGATTGTATTTTGAGAATAGATACAGTTAATGAATTAGAATACTACAAAGCTGATGGAATTTTAAATTTTGTTCTCAAAAATATATTAAGCTAAATATATTTTTTTTGGGTTTTCTAATATTTTTTTTAGTTTGACTAAAAAAGTGACAGCTTGTTTGCCATCAATTAATCTATGATCATAACTTAGAGCAACATACATCATAGGTCTAATTACAACCTTACCGTTAATGGCTATTGGCCTATCAATAATTGAGTGCATTCCTAAAATTGCGCTTTGAGGTGGATTGATAATTGGGGTACTCATCATTGAGCCATAGACACCACCATTAGTAATAGAAAAAGTTCCTCCAGAAAGATCTGCCATAGCTAATTTGTTTGTATTAGCTTTAAGAGATAACTCAGATATTTTTTGTTCTATTTCTGCAAATGATAAATTATCCACATCTCTAATAATTGGAACTACTAGCCCTTTTTCTGAACCTATAGCTATCCCTAAATCAAAATAATTTTTGTAAACAATTTCATTTTCATAAATTTCAGAATTGATTTCAGGTATCTCTTTTAAGACCTCGATGACGGCTTTTGCAAAAAAAGACATGAAACCTAATTTAATATTGTATTTTTTTTGAAATATTTTCTGTTCTTTTTTTCTAATGTTCATGACTTCCGTCATATCAATTTCATTAAAAGTAGTAAGTATTGCTGCTGTATTTTGAGCATCTTTAAGCCTTCTAGCTACCGTCTGTCTTAATTTAGAAATAGGAATTCTTTTTTCTCTTTTTGAATTTCCGCTCTTATCAAAATTTGGAATGTCATCGATTGGACTTAATGGCTTATGAGCTGTTAGGATCTCTTTTACTTCTTCATTCTTTTTAATTGGAACTACTTCTTTTTTATTAATTTTTGGAGTTTCTTTTTTATGGGTAGTTTCGAATTCAGCAATGATCTGACCTACTTTTACGTTTTCACCTGATTGAGTAATAATTTTTTTCATGACTCCATCTGCTTGAGCGGGTATTTCAATTGTAATTTTATCAGTTTCTATTTCAGCTAAATTATCTCCCGATTTAAAACTTTCATTCTCTTTAACCAGCCAACTCGTAAGAGTGCCGTCAATGATAGATTCTCCCAATTCTGGAACTAGTATGTCTGTCATAATTTTTTTATTCTTTTGGTAAGTTTTTAAATTTCATAAAACTTACTCCCATCTTCTCTTTTATAACATTTTTAAGTGATGCTTGAAGAGCTAATTTTTTAATTAATGTTTGATTTGCAATATGACGCTTAGCTATTCCAGTTGCAGGAGCAGCAGAACTTTTTCTTCCCACATAATATAGATTGTTTGGAATTCCCTCTTTTCTCATAGTATGTCTCAATCTGCTTTTTACGAATGACCAAGCGCCCATATTTTTAGGTTCTTCTTGGACCCATAAAAATTCACAGTTTTTATTTTCAATAATAACGTCTTTAATTGTATCAAATGGGAAAGGATAGAGTTGCTCGATTCTAACAATTTTTATTCCTTTAATATTATGTTCAGTTCTAAAATCATCCAATTCATAGAAAATTTTTCCTGAGCAAAAAATTACCCTCTTGGTATTTTTTATTTTTTCACTAATAATCCTATGAAAGGACGTTCTGCCTGTAAAATCTTCAAGATTAGAGACATTATTTGGATGTCTTAATGTTGACTTAGGGGTAAAGATTATTAGTGGCTTTCTAAATTTACGATGCAATTGTCTTCTTAATGCGTGAAAGTAACTTGCAGGAGTTGTACAATTTAAAATTTGAATATTATCTTCAGAGGCGCTTTGCAAAAATCTCTCAATTCTTGCACTTGAATGTTCAGGGCCCATACCTTCATGACCATGAGGGAGAAGTAAAACTAAACCACTCATTTGCATCCATTTTCTCTCTCCAGGTAAAATAAATTGATCAACAATTATTTGTGCGCCATTTGCGAAATCACCAAATTGCGCTTCCCATAAAACTAAAGCATTAGGATCGGCAAGAGAATATCCATACTCAAACCCTAAAACGCCTAATTCAGAAAGGAAGCTATCTATAACTTCAAATAGCTTTTGTTTTTTTGATAAATTATTTAAAGGAATGTATCTTTGTTCAGTGTTTTGATCATAAAAAACTGAATGACGTTGACTGAATGTACCTCTACCTGAGTCTTGGCCTGCTAACCTTACTTTAAAACCCTCTCTTAATAAAGATCCGAAAGCCAATGCCTCAGCGAATGACCAATCAATACCTTGACCAGTTTTTATTGCTTTTATTCTTTGATCATTGAATTTAGTTAATTTTGGATGAAGATTAAATCCTTTAGGAATTTGAGTTAATTTTAATCCAGTATCTTTGAGCGCTTTAGCACTTTCTGAAGTATGGCCTCTTCTTTTAGTATCTTTCGGTGCGCTTGTTAAACCAGTCCATTGTCCACCCAACCAAGACTTTCCTTTAACTTTATAATTTTCTGCTTTGACAAATTTTCTCTCCAAATCTTTCCATACACTCTCTCTATAATTTTCTACTTGATCATTTTTAGTGACCCCCTCTGATATTAGTTTTGCAGCATAAATTTCCGCAGTGGTTTTGTGTTTTTTTATGGACTTATACATCAATGGCTGAGTAAATGAAGGCTCATCACCTTCATTATGACCATGTCTTCGATAGCAAAACATATCTACCAAAGTATCTTTTTTAAATTTATTTCTAAAATCTGTCGCAGTTCTTGCTGCTAAAACCACAGCTTCTGGATCATCACCATTAACATGAAATATTGGTGCTTGAACGATTTTAGCAATTTCTGATGGATATGGGGCAGAACGGCTGTACTGAGGACTAGTAGTAAATCCAATTTGATTATTAATAATAAAATGAATCAGTCCTCCAATTCTGTATCCATTTAACTGGGACATAGTAAATGTTTCTGCCACAACTCCTTGACCAGCAATTGCAGCATCGCCGTGTATTAATAAGCCTGAAACTAAATCATTACTGTGATCATTTATAATAGTTTGTTTTGCTCTAATTTTGCCAGCAACAATGGGGTTAACTGCCTCAAGGTGTGAGGGATTTGCTGCCATACTTACATGAATAATATTTCCGTCAAAACTTCTATTTGAACTAGCGCCTAAATGATATTTAACATCTCCTGACCCTTGATTGCTTAAAGCATTTTCTCCACCATGAATAAACTCACTAAATATTTGCACTTGTGGCTTTTTGATAATGTTAGCTAAAATATTTAACCTTCCTCTATGAGCACACGCAAAAGAAAAATCTTGAATACCATGATCAGAGGATCTTTTTAGGATTTGCTCCAAAGCGGGGATTGTTGACTCAGAACCATCTAAACCAAAACGCTTACTTCCTCTGTATTTTTTATCTAAAAATTTTTCGAAAATTTCAGAACTAATTAACCTTTCCAAAATAGTTCTCTTACCTTTAAGAGTAAGGCTCATTTCATTTCTATCTTCAATTCTATCTTTTAACCAAAGATACTCCTCTGAACTTTGAATATGTTTGTATTCAGAGGTAAAAGTTCCTGAATAAATATTTTTTAGTTTAGTAATAATCTCTCTTATGGTTGCAAAATCAAATCCTAAGTAACCAGAAAGGAATATTTTTCTATCCATATCCTTTTCTTCAAATCCATAGTAACTAGGTTCAAGACCAGAGGGAAAATCTGGGCGGTAAATATTTAGAGGATCTAAATTTGCAGTTAAGTGACCAATTTCTCTATATGCTCTTATAATCATTACGGCTTTTAATGAATCAGTAATAGCTTGATCGGAGTCTGTTTGACGATAATTATTTTCGACCTTGGTCCAATTTAGAGTTTGATAATCTTCAATTATAGCAAGTTCCTGTGGGTCTAGAGATTTGAAAAAATCAATCCAGCTTTTATCAACAGAATTCTTATCAGACTTATAGCTCTTATATATTTCTATAATTTGAGATGTATTGTTAGTTGTTAAAAATGAGTTATAAGACCTCATTAGTCTATTTAAGGCGACCTATATAGAAAAAATACGGAATCAAGAAAGAAGATTTTCTTTTATGCATTGTTGTAAGCATTTTTTAAAATATAATTTTTTTTTATCACTTAGTCTATTTAATTAGAAAAAATGGTTACTTCAAAATCTTATCTACAGCGGAAACTAATCCTTGAACTGATTTAATAGATTTTTTAAGCATATTTTTCTCAGAGCTACTTAAGGAAACTTCTATTATCTCCTCAACTCCTTTGGAGCCGATTATAACCGGCATTCCCATATACATACTTTTAAGTCCATATTTATTTTTAATAAAAGCTGCACATGGAAGAAGTTTTTTTTGATCTAATAAATAAGCTTCTGCCATTTGTATAGCAGAACTAGCAGGAGCATAAAATGCAGATCCTCTCTGAAGTAGTCTTACAATCTCTCCACCACCCATTCTAGTTCTATCGAATATTTTATTAATTTTTGAAATTGGTATTTTTTTCTTTTTGATAAAATCTAAAAGGCTTATTCCTCCAATAGTGGTATAGTTAACCATAGGAACCATATCATCTCCATGACCTCCTAAGACAAATGTTTGTATATCATTTATTGAAACATTTAATTCTACAGAGAGAAAATATTTTAATCTAGAGGAGTCAAGAACACCAGCCATGCCCACACACTTTTCAACTGGTAACTTAGAATACTTTTGCAATACATAAACCATTGCATCTAGAGGATTTGTGATACAAATAACAAAAGCTTTTGGACAATATTTTTTAATATCAAGACCAATTTTTTTAATTATTTTTCCATTAGTTTCTAATAAGTCGTCTCGGCTCATGCCAGGTTGTCTTGGAAGACCAGCTGTAATAATTACAACATCAGAGTTCTTCATTTTAGAAAAATCATTGGTTCCTTCCACTTTGCATGGAAATCCTTCGACTGCTGCTGATTGACTTAAATCTAGGGCTTTGCCTTGAGGCATACCTTTCATAACATCAATTAAAACAATATCTCCTAACTTTTTTAAAAGAGTTAAGTGAGCAAGTGTTCCGCCAATATTACCGGCTCCGATTAAAGTAATTTTTTTTTTCATTATCTATTAGAAGCTTCTAATTTTATTTCTGCAATAGCTTTAGCAGGATTCAGACCTTTTGGACAGGACTTTGTACAATTCATAATTGAATGGCATCTATAAAGTTTAAAATTATCATCAAGATCTTCTATTCTTTTATTTTTATCCTTGTCTCTGTTGTCGCTGATCCATCGATTTGCTTGGAGTAAAACTGCTGGACCAAGATATTTATCTCCGTTCCACCAATAACTAGGACATGATGTCGAGCAAGAAAAACATAAAATACATTCCCACTTTCCATCTAATTTTTCTCTTTCTTCAGGAGTTTGAATTCTCTCTTTTTTGGGATCTAATACTTCATTTTCATCATTTTTTAACCATGGTTTTATTGATTTATATTGCTCAAAAGCATGATTTAGCTCTGGCACTAAGTCTTTAATTATTGGCATATGAGGCAGAGGGTAAACATTAACTTCATCTTGACATTGATCTAATGGCTTTTGACAAGCCAAAGTATTTACACCATCAATATTCATTGAGCAAGATCCACAAACTCCTTCTCTGCATGATTTTCTAAAAGCAAGTGAGGGATCAACTTCACTTTTAATTTTATTGAGTATATCTAATACCATTGTGTCTGATTTTGGATAACTAATTTCAAAAGTATCTATCTTTGGATTCTCTTCAGCATTACCTGACCAGCGGTAAACCTTAAATGTTTTTACTTTATTACTAGCAGCGGCTTCATCTAATCCATCAATATTAGAAAACTTTTTTCCTTCAACAGGTACTGAGTTTTTTGGTAATCTTAACTGAACCATTAATACACCCTAACCTCTGGAGCAATAACTTTAGCTTGATTACTGATTGTTGTCATTCTTACGGGTCTTTTTGTAACTTCAAATTTATCATCTTTCATCCAAACAATTGAATGATTCATCCAATTATCATCATCTCTGTTAGGGAAGTCATCTCTAGCATGAGCTCCTCTACTCTCAGTTCTGTTAATCGCGGAAGCTCCTACACTTCTTGAAATCTGCATTAAATTATGAAGCTCCAGTGCTTCCACTATGTCTGTATTAAATACACTTGATTTATCTTTTACATTAATATGATTTAAGTCAGATGACATTTGAGCTAATTCTTCAATGCCCATAGCCAATGTTTTTTCATCTCTATAAACACCAAATCTGGATTGCACTGTTTTTTGCATTTTTTCTCTTAATTGCCCAACTGAAATATCTCCTTTGTTATGTAGGATTGTATCAAAGCGGTTGATAATTTCATCTGTTTGAGATTGACTTGGATGCTTATTAAATTTTTCATTCTCTAGAACCTCTGAAGCTCTTATGGCTGCCCCCTTACCAAAAACTAATAATTCTGATAAAGCATTTGTTCCTAATCTATTTGCGCCATGTACAGAAGCGCAAGCCCCTTCTCCAATAGCCATTAACCCTTGACGAACTTCTTCAGAATTACCACTTGTTGGCATTAACACTTCTGACCTGAAATTAGTTGGAATTCCTCCCATACAAAAATGCACTGTAGGCACGACAGGAATAGGTTCTTTATTAATATCTACGCCACAAAATGTTTTTGCGGACTCAGAAATACCGGGCAATCTTTTTGCCAAAAGGTCACCGTCTAAATGATCAAGATGAAGATTGATATAATCTTTATTTGGCCCACATCCTCTTCCTTCTTTTATCTCAATACTTATAAATCTTGAGATAACGTCTCTTGCAGCAAGATCTTTTGCATGAGGCGCGTAATCTAACATAAATCTTTTACCTTCAGAGTTTTTTAAATAACCACCCTCTCCTCGAGCCGCTTCGGATATGAGAACACCAACACCATATATGCCTGTAGGATGAAACTGAATAAACTCCATATCAGATAAGGGCAGTCCTGCTCTTAATGACATGCCAGCGCCATCACCTGTACAAATATGAGCACTAGTTGATGATTGGAAAATTTTTCCATAACCTCCTGTTGCCAAAATTGTAATTTTTGCGAGAAATCTGTGCATACTTCCATCTTGTATATTGATAGCAAAAAAACCACATATCTCACCTTGATCATCTTTTAAAAGATCTAGGGCAAAATATTCACTATAAAAATTAACGTCATGCTTTAAGCATTGCTGATATAAAGTGTGAAGCATTGCATGTCCCGTCCTATCAGCAGCGGCACAAGCTCTATGAGCCGGCTCACCTTTTCCATTTTCAGTTGAGTGTCCCCCGAAAGGTCTTTGATAGATCTTACCTTCTTTATTTCTGGAAAAAGGCATTCCGAAATGTTCAAGCTCAATAACAGCCTCAGGTGCATTTGAGCACAAATATTCAATACTATCTTGATCGCCTAACCAATCAGAACCTTTTACTGTGTCGTACATATGCCATTTCCAATCATCTTTTCCCATATTGCCTAAAGCTGCACCAACACCACCTTGGGCTGCAACAGTATGGCTTCTAGTTGGGTAGACTTTGCTGATACAGGCAGTTTTTAAACCTTTTTCCGCACACCCAAGAGATGCTCTTAGTCCTGAACCTCCTGCTCCTAAAACAGCAACATCTAAAAAATGGTCTTGAATTTCATAGCTCATTATTTCACTCCTAAAATTGGTAATACTAAAATTAATAAAACGATTAAAAACACGTAAGTTGTAATTTGAAATATTTTTTTTTGGGTGCCTTTAAAATAATCATCATAAATTGACCACAGCTCTAATCTTGCGTGAAAAAGAGCATTAAGAAAAAAGAAAAATATTAATAATTTAGCAGGTAAAAAACTTAATTTTATTTGAACTTCTAATTGGTTAAGCTGGATGCTATTAAAGAAAAAAATTAAAAAAGCTATGGTTGTAAAAATTAAGCTCAAGGAGCTTAATCTGTGAAGGTTCCATTTATGTGAGGATTTCATTAAATTATTTTTACCCCAACTAAACAAACAATAAAAAAATTTAAAGATAAAATCATATAAGAAAAAGGATAAACCTGATTAAGTTCCATTACTTTAACTTGGCTCCATATTAGATGTTTAATCTCATTCAATATAAAATGATTTACGAAAGCTAACCACAATAGGATCAAAATCTTAACAGCAGAAGAATTCAGAACAATATTTATGAGATTGAATATACCTTCATTTAAATAGATTGAACTAATCCATAGTCCTATTGGAATTAAAGATACAAAAAAAACTATAGCTGAAATTCTATGGGTAATAGAAAAAACCATTGTAAGTAAGGGTTTATGAATTTGTAAGTGAGGGGATAGTGGTCTGTTCATTTTTGTCATTTAATAAGAATATATAGATCAATGATTTTATAGTAAAAAACTATCTATTAATGAATATATGCAAGATAGTTATAAATAACCAACTGTGAGTAACTTGTTTATATCTTTAAAATAGATGATTTTATTTACTTAAAATACATTCAATTAATTGATAAATCTAATAACTAGGTCGCAAACCTAAATACAAAGGTATTAGTACCAAAATAATAAGTGCAACCTTACTATTTATGTATTTAGGGGTGCCTATCTCACCCCGCATGAGGCACTGCTTTACGAAAGTAAAGTGGGCACCACGACCTAATTTTTATTGATTTGCTGTAGTTCACATACTGTATAATATGATTTTTTTGTTATGAATATATTAAAGTCTATTTCTTCTTTCTTTGATTTGATCAATAAAATTACAGGAAGTATCTGTGCCTTTTTTGCAGCATCCATGGTTCTTGTTGTTCTAGGTGTTGTCGTGCTTCGATATGGTTTTTCAATAAGCTTCATATGGATGCAAGAAGCGTATGTCTGGCTTCATGCTTATATATTTATGATGGGTAGCGGGTATACATACCTAAGTAACGAACATGTAAGAATAGATGTTTTTTATAGGGGAGCATCAGTTAAATATAAATCCATTGTCGATATTCTTGGAAATCTTTTTTTACTCATACCATTCATATTTGTGATTTGGAAATTTAGTTTTCCTTTTATTGCTAGATCATGGTCAATGAATGAAGTTTCTCGGGAAGTTGGAGGATTGCCTGCTTTGTATATTTTAAAAAGTGCAATTTTAATTTTTTGTATTCTTCTTTTCATACAAGCTCTCTCGAATATTATTAAAAGTATCATCAATCTAACATCTAAGGAAAGCTCATGACCCCAGAAATTCTTTCTATGATCATGTTTTTTACAACCTTAACACTTTTGTTATTTGGATTTCCTGTGGCATTCACATTAGCAGGATCAGCTTTATTTTTTGGATTTTTAGGAGACTACTTAGATATTTTTAATTTTAGAATGATGGGATTTTTTCCTCAAAGAATTTTCGGTGTGATGATTAATGAACCTCTTGTTGCAGTGCCACTATTTATTTTTATGGGCATTATGCTTGAGAAAACCAAAATTGCAGCTGGACTACTTCAATCTATTGGAGAATTATTTGGTACTACCAAAGGCGGTCTTGGAATTGGTGTTGTTATTGTAGGTATGCTTCTAGCGGCATCAACAGGAATTGTTGGAGCAACAGTCGTTACGATGGGTATGCTCTCATTACCTACAATGCTTAAAGCAGGCTACGACCAAAAAATTGCTACAGGAACAATTTGTGCTGCGGGAACATTAGGGCAAATTATTCCACCCTCTATAGTTTTAGTCTTGCTAGCAGATATCCTTCAGGGAGCAAATGAAGAAGCGGCATTAATTTCTGGTAATCTTGCACCTGAACCAATAACTGCAATTGATTTGTTTGCTGGTGCGATGATGCCAGGCATGATGTTGGTTTGTATGTTTATTTTATTTATTTATATTTATGCAAAAATTTATCCACTATCTTGCCCGCCTATTGAAACGACGCGATCACGATTAGAAATCTACATTGAAGCATTTAAAAATGTTCTTCCTCCATTAATTTTAATTTTATTAGTGCTTGGTTCCATACTACTAGGTATCGCTACGCCCACTGAGTCTGCCTCAGTTGGAGCAGCCGGTGCCTCATTATTGGCTTTTGCTAAAGGTGAATTGACATTTAAAAATTTAAAGGATGTTTCTTTTAGCACGGTCAAATTAAGCTCCTTCGTATTTGTAATTTTAATTGGCGCTTCAATGTTCTCTCTAGTCTTTAGAGGTTTTAATGGCGATGAACTAATTGAGCATGTATTAGGAGGCCTTCCTGGTGGGCAAGTTGGGGCACTCATAATTGTAATGCTAGCAATTTTTGTTCTTGGCTTTTTTCTTGATTACATTGAAATTATTTTTGTAATTGTGCCTTTGGTTGGTCCAGTTCTTATTGCAAATGGAGCCGACCCTTTGTGGCTAGGTATAATGATATCATTAAATTTACAAACGAGTTTTCTAACTCCCCCCTTTGGTTTTTCACTCTTCTTTCTCAGAGGTGTAGCCCCACCTGAAATACAAACAAAAAATATCTACCGGGGAGTAATTCCTTATATTGGAATTCAGGTAATTGCTATAATTGTTGTAGGGTTTATTCCTGAAATAGCGACATGGCTACCTCGTAAAATTTTTTAAAAGGCCCCCTTATAGCAGAGGGCCTTTATTAATTATTATGCGTTTGGAAATTTAAAAGGAAGATTTCTGATCCTTAAGTATTCTTTCTCAGAGACACCTGTCCATCTAATAACCGTTGATCTAAACTTCGCAAGATGAGAAAATAAAGCTTGAGATTGTGAATCTTGAGCAGCATATTCAGTTAGAACTTCTGCTGCAGTCTCTCCAATCTTATTCATTACTTCATCAGGAATTTGTCTCATTTGAACACCGTGTTCATTAATCAACTTCTGATACGCTCCATCGTTAGCTGCTTGAAATCTAGAGAGAACTTCCATATTTGTTGCTTTTGAAGCTTGCGTAATAAGACTTCGGGTATCATCATCAAGAGACTCCCATTCTTTTAAGTCAATGGAACAATCAAGAATAGTTGCAGGCTCATGCCAACCAGGGTTGTAATAATATTTTGCTGCCTGATGAAGACCTTTACCTAAATCTGCTGCAGGTCCAATCCATTCAGTTCCATCGATTGCTCCTGAGGCAAGAGCGGGAAGAACGTCACCACCAGCTAGAAGTATTACTGAAGCACCAAGTTTTTCTAATACCTTACCACCAATTCCTGGCATTCTGAACTTAAGGCCTTGGAAATCTTCAACGGAATTAATTTCTTTATTGTACCATCCGCCCATCTGATTACCTGTATTACCTAATGGTAAAAACTTAACACCTAATTCATTATAAACGACGTCAGCGGCTTCAATACCACCTCCATAGTAACACCAAGCATTTTGTTCTTGGGCAGTTAAACCAAAAGGCATAGCAGCAACAAGTGAAGTTGCATTACTAATATTTGTCCAGTAATAAGGAGCTCCGTATGCCATTTGTGCTGCACCAGATCTTACTGCATCTAATGATTCCAGACCTGGGACTAGTTCTCCAGAAAAATAAACTTTAATTTTTACTTTACTAGATTGTGAATTTACAAAAGCTGCAAATTGTGAAAGGGCGTCACCTAATATACCAGTTTTGCCAAAAGCAGAACAAGCTATCCATTCTTTGTGACCCTCTGAAATTGCAGGAGCTGGAAAAGAAGATACAGCAGCAGCAGCCGCAACGGTTGCGCCAGCAGCTTTAAGAAAACCTCTTCTCTTCATTGGTTTTTTATTAGCCATTATTATTTCCTCCTATAGAAATTATAATTTCATATTATACCAAATTTCTATTTTTTATTAGTAATTATGATGCCAAGGAAGACCGAAATGATCCCTACATAATGATAATATTCTAAAGTTTCTTGGAAAACTAAAAAAGCAAGAATTCCGCCAAAAATTGGCATTAAGTGAAGAAAAGGCCCTGATTTGTTTGCTCCAATTAACGATACTCCCATGTTCCAAAATAAGTAGGAAAAAATACTTGGAAAAATTCCCGTATAGCCAATCGTCATCATTGTTTCCATATTTATGGTGATACTGTGGTCTAAAACAAGTACATCAAAAAGGTAAACGGGAAATAATAATACGATCGTGAAACCAAAGGATATATAAAGAAAAGAGAGTCCTGTAATTCCAGTTTTATTTTTTTTTAAAAAAATTGAATAGATAGCCCAACTTATTACAGCCATGATAATGAAAATATCTCCTCCATAAAATTCTGAATTGAAAAAATTATTATAATCACCTTTTGTAATTACATAACTAACCCCAACTAAAGAAATAAAAATTCCCAAAAATTGAATTTTTGATGATTGAATTTTAAATAGTAAAAAATTGAACAATACAATTAACATTGGAGTAGTTGAAACAATTAAAAGAGCATTAATCACCTTGGTAGAAGTGAGTCCCATATAAATAAAAGTATTAAAAAGTGTTGGTCCTGTTAGAACTACAAGAAAAAAAACTAAGGGTTGATTTTTAATAAGATGAAAAACTTTTATAGCAGAAGGTAAACAGAAAGGTGTAAGGATTAAAAAAGCTATAAGCCATCGATAGAAACCAAGAGAGAGGGGAGAAATAATCGACTCTGTTGAGGCAAGTCTACCAACAATGAAATTTCCAGACCAAAAGAGTGAAGCGAGGCATAATACAATTGCCGCTTTGACGGAATTATTTAATTCCATTTTAGTTATTAAATGATTTCGACAGCAACGGCTAGCCCTTGACCGCCACCTATACACATACTTGCAACACCATATTTTTGTTTCGTTCTTACTAGTTGATGTACAAGCGTAGTTATAACTCTAGAACCAGAACAACCAATGGGATGACCAAGAGCAATTGCGCCACCACAAATATTGAGCTTTTCTTTTTTAATACCAAGTGTTTTTTGAACTGCCACAGAAGTTGCTGAAAAAGCCTCATTTACTTCTATTAAGTCAAAAAAGTCTAATGATACATTTAATTTTTTCATTAAATTTTTAATAGCATGAATTGGTGTGATGCCCATATAATCAGGATCTCCAGCATAATCTGACCATCCAATAATTTTAGCAATTGGCTTAATTTTATTACTATCACAGTACTTACTTGAGCCAATCAAAAGCATAGAGGCGCCGTCATTAAGTGAAGATGCATTTCCTGCTGTCACAGTTCCATTATTTTTAAAAACAGCTTTTAGTGAGGATAGCTTTTCTAATTTAGTTCCTTGCCTAACCTCATCAACAAGTGAGCCTGATATTAATTCATTTTTAAAATAATTTTTTTTAAGAGCATTATAAGCTTTCTTATATGAATGAAAGGCAAATTCATCTTGTTCCAATCTAGTAACTTTATATCTTCTTGCCACATTTTCTGCAGTAATACCCATATGATCTTTTGAAAAAACATCTGTTAATCCTTCAGAGAGAATAGAGTCTATCATCATCTCATGACCTAATTTTGTAGTTACACGCTGAAGGGAAGTGTGCCTCGCAAGTGACATACTCTCTTGCCCACCAGCGACTAAGAGCTGATTTTCATTACTTTTAATTTTTAATGCAGTTTCCATAACGGCCCTCATTCCACTTCCACATACTTGATTAACACAATAAGCAAAACTATTTTGAGAAAGTTTTGATTTTAAAAGCACTTGTCTTGCTGTATTCATACCAAGTCCAGCTGTTAGAACTTGACCCAAGATCAGACCTTCTACATGTTTTTTATTTAAATTTTTATTTCTGCTGAATATACCCTCAACACAAAGGGATCCTAAGTCGACTGACTCTGTTTTTTTATATTGCCCTAAAAAACTTCCAATAGGAGTTCTAATCGCATCAATAATAAATACTTCACTCATAAATCTTTATACTTTTATATTCATTTAGAGACTTGGGATTAGCCAAAGCTTCTAAGTTTACAACTCTATCATTATTAAGTATTTTTTTGACTATAATTTCAGAATTTTTTCCACTTTTTGTTCTAGGAATGTCGTTTACTTGAAAACATTTCCATGGAACATGCCTTGGACTAAGCTGTTTTTTAATTAATTTCTTGATATCTGTAATTTGTCTAGTGGTAATATTTATTTTATGATTGGATTTTAAAAAAAGGATAATTTTTTCATCATTTTTATCTTTGTAACCTACAGCTAAAGAATCAGAGATAAAAGAAATAGAATTTAAGATATTATAAATTTCAGCTGTGCCAATTCTAACGCCTCCTGGATTTAATGTTGCGTCTGATCTTCCAAAGACTCTATACCCACCGTTATCTGTTTTTTTTACAAAATCACCGTGACTCCAAATATTGATATATTTAGTGAAGTATGCCGATTGATATTTTTTATTATTTCTGTCGTTCCAAAAATAAATTGGCTTTGAGGGAAAAGGACTTTTACAAACTAACTCACCTGTTTTACGTGTAGGAAAACCACGATCATCAAATACATCAATATCCATTCCTAATCCGGGAGACTGGATTTCACCTTTAAAAACTGGTTTCATCGGATTGCCCAACATAAAACAAGAAACTATATCAGTTCCTCCACTTATAGAATGTATTGGGCTGCTTTTATTAATTTTTTTATTAAGAAAATTAAATGTGTCATCAGATAAAGGAGATCCTGTGGATAAAATAGATTTTAAATTTTTTATATATGTATCTTTTTTTGGTAATTGCTTTGAATATAAATGTTCATAAGCTTTTGCACCTGCCCCTAATATAGTAGCTTCACTTTTCTTTATGACTTTAATAAAATTTTTAGAATCTGGATAAAAAGGCGAACCTTCATAAAGAGAAATGGTTGCACCGATTAATAAGTTTGAAACCATCCAATTCCACATCATCCATCCACATGTCGTAAAAAAAAGCATATTATCTTTTGGAGAAATATTTGTATGAAGAGATAATTCTTTTAGGTGTTGTAAAGTAACACCACCATGACTATGGGTAATACACTTGGGAAGCCCTGTAGTACCACTAGAAAATAAAATATATAGGGGATGATCAAAAGAAACAAAGTTAGTTTTTATGACCTTATGATTCTGATATTTTTGATAAATCTTTTCTAGATCTAGTTTTTTTGATGAGGCAGAGGGATAAGTTGTCTTAAGTGTATAAGGTATTTTTAAAATATTTTGGATTTTTGACAATTGATTTGAGTAGCTAAATTTTTTACCATTATAAATATAATAATCACATATGATTAATATCTTAGCATTTAGTTGATGAAACCTGTCAATTACAGCCTTAACTCCAAAATCAGGAGAGCAGGAAGACCATACTAAACCTAGTTTTGCACAAGCTAACAAACATATAATTGTGTCCGGAATATTTGGTAAATATCCAACAACACGGTCTCCTTTTTTTAATTTTTTTTCTTTAAAATAGCAGGCCAGTGAATTAACTTTTTTATGTAAATCATTATAAGTCATATGATTTGAGTAATTATTTTCTGATAAAAATTTTATGGCGATACTATCTGAATGATGCTTATCAATTTCATGATAGTAATTAATTTTTGAATTACTAAAAAATATACAATCAATAAAGTTTTTATTATGCTTATAGCTGATAAAATTATTATTTTTATGAACAGTAATATTTAAATATTCGGATAATTTTAACCAAAATATTTCTTTATTTTTAGTTGACCATTTCCAAAGTTTTTCATAATTACTAAATTTTTTTTTTATATCTTTCTCAATAAATTTTTGGAAATTAAAAATATTGGTTTTTTTTATAAAGCTTTCGCTCGGTATCCAGAGGGCTTTCATGATTAACTAATCAATTGTTGAATTTTTTTCTTTAAGAAGTCTGGAATTTTTGAGGGCTTATGGTCTCTATTAATACAAATAATTACAACTTCAGCTTTTAATATAAGATGTTCATCATGAAATATATTTTGATTTAGTACAAAAGAAGCATTAGAGAGTTTTTTAAGAGAGGTTTTTACTTCAAGTACATCCTCTAAATGAGCTGATTTGATAAAGTCTAAATTACAAATTTTTACAATAAATCTAGAGTCATAATCTTTATGTAAAATTTTCAAATTGGTATCACATGCATTAATCATTTCTGTTCTAGCACGTTCTATAAATTTTAAATAGTTAGCGTAATAAACTACTCCCTCCGCATCAGTATCTTCATAATACACTTTAATAGAAAAGTTGAATGTACGATTTGTATTTAAGTTATTACTCATAATAATTTTAATTAAATGCCTTTTAATTCATTGTTTCGTATTAGAAAAATAAGTTTTACTGATTTTGCCAATAATGAAGCAATTAATTTCTAAAGACCAATAAAATGGTTATAGAAAATTATTGATACTACTGCTATTGCAAGAAAGATATTAACGCCTAAGATAATCTTACCGCCAGTCCCCATCTTAGCTAATTTTGGAATTTTACTCATGTCTTATATTATCAGATAATCATACCTTTTGAAGCATACTTATTATATTAATATAATGACTTAGGTTTCGTGGTGAAATGGATATCATTCAAGGTTTCGACCCTTGCGTTTCAGGTTCGAGTCCTGACGAAATCGCCAAAAAGTCATTCGAAGTAACTAATATGGAAATTATTCTTGGAATTTGGCATTTCATAGGTTTGTTTTACCAATAAATGCTCTTTTAAAAAATTTAATGGTAAATCATAACGATGAATCATAATAATTTTTTTGTTTGTAATTTCGTCAATGGTAATTGGCATTAACATTTCAAAATGATTACCAGGATGATCGCCGTAAGATAAGTATTTTAATTTTTTATTTTTGGAAGGTAAGTAATATAAAAATTTTGCTATATTCATACGATCATCAAAAACTATGTAATCTGAATTAAGAGATTCGTCTAAAAACTGTATTTCTTTTGCAGCACCTTCCATACCCATAAGCTTATTAAACGGAGAAATATTAGGAGGATTGATAATAAAAACACTTATTAAAATTAAAACAACTAATCCAAGAGCGGTATTGAGGAGAAAAATTTTTTTATAATTTTTATATAAAATATTTACAGCTATCATTGTGACTCCAATAAATGCTACAGATGACCAGTTAGCATTAGCTCTACTTATAAAACTTTGAGCAGTTATTAATACTAAAATGGGTAATGAGAATGCTATTTCAAAAGAATAGGATTGAATAAATTTTTTAGTTTTTGCAAATTGTTTTATAAAAATAAATAAAATAATAGGGGTTGAGATAAAAAATTGACTTACAATAAAGTTAATTAGTTGTTCAAAATTATATAATGATGCATTCCAATTGAAATTATCACCCGTATGAATAAAAGTAACCCAATTAGTGCTATAAACCCAATATAGATGGGGGCTAATAAAAATTAAAACAAAAAAAGAAATAATTAAGATACTTTTAACCAGTTCTTTTTTATTGTCTGTAAAAGATATTAAAACAACACTACTTAGGAAAAAATATATCATTGCGTACTTTGCATAAAATCCTAAGGCGACAAAAATACTTGTTAGAATTATATTTTTAATAGATTTTTTATTAAGACAGATTTTAAAAAATAATAATGAACTAGACCAAAATAATAATAAAAATGGATCAGTTGAGATGATATTTGATGAAAGGCTTACGGCAAAAAATAATAAATATGTAATAGAAAGCCATAAACTTTCTTCGGTATTTCTATTAAAAGCTTTGGAAAGATTAAAGAGTACGAATGACGTTAAAAAATGAGCTAGAAGTGAAGGGAGCTTTAATATGAATATAGAATTACCAAATATTGAAGTAAAGAAACCTATTATCCATGCTACTAAAGGGGGCTTTGAATAATAACCCCAATCAAAATAAGTACTCCAATACCAATATTGTGCTTCATCCCCCTGAACCTCTAATGGAGAAAAATAAAGACTTACAATTCTTATACAAAGAATAATGAAAATAAGTAAAAATAGGTAATTATTTTTGAATGAATCTAATTTTATCAACATTTAAATTATCAGGTAGATGAGAAAAGAAATCAAACAAGATTTTGATTATAAAATGTGTAATCATAAAACTCATTATCACATCACTAAAAAAATGTCCCCCTTCCATAATGCGAGTTATACCTATCAATATGATCAGTAAATAAGCAAATTTATTAAATTGAGGTTTTGAAAATACTAAAATTAGAGCAAGTAACAAGGTGTAAGCTGATACATCGCCAGATACAAAACTACAGTTGTGATCACAATGAGAGACTTTTAACCATGGAATCGAGAAAGGCTGATCCCCACCAAAAATAATAGTATCATTAGGTCTAACCCTACCCCAAAGATTTTTTAAAATTACATTTACGACTATGCCTAAAGATAGAAGAGAAGATAGGAATAAATAAGATAGATTATTTAATGTTAAGGTAAGAAAATTTTTTTTTGTAAACAGACAATATGGTATTCCTATAACTGGAACTAAAACAATTACACTAGCAATAAAAGGTAATATAATTTTTCTTAATAAATAGACATTCCAGTCAAAAGAATTAGCAAAAAAACTGCCACCACCTTTATAAAAGACGCCACTAACTGTAATATCAATTGTGGGAAATATAAAAAATATAATAGAAATAGAGATAATTAATAAGAAATATTTAAAGTAATAGTGGGTCATGATTATTTTAGAATAATACTCTTTAAAGAAATTTAAGCACATTGAACCAATTTGATTAATATGAATATTTGGCAGAATATTTTTTTCTCGTATAAATAACCTTTCTTGAATCAAAAATTTATTTCTGAGGAAAATAAAGACAAAATAGGAAACTGCACAACCTGCAATTACGTCACTAAGGTAATGCGCACCAATTATAAATCTTGTCAAAGCAATAAAAATTCCTATGGAGATGATATATTTTTTAATAGCTGGGAAGAGGAAATAAAAAACAAAGACAACGCTAAATATTGTTGAAGTATGACCAGAAGGGAAAGAATGAAAATTTGAGTTAAAACTCAAAAGGTTAATATCAAAAGACTGATATTCAGATAGTAACATTTTTGGCCTCGGTCTACCTACAATATGTTTGAGAATTTGAGTAATTATTCCGCTCAACATAATATTGTAAAAAATAAATGTATTCAGGTCATAAAGATTTTTAAATATAGGTGATATATTTTTTCTTACTCTTAAGATAAAAAATAGCAGCACTATGATGATCAAATAATAAAATGAGTCACCGAACTTTGTCGCTGTATGGAAAAAAGACTTAAAAGGTTCATTCAATCCAAAAATAAATAACGTTAATTTACTATCAATTAAAAAAGTAAATAAAATAGCTACAAGAAAAGAAAAAAGTATTTTTTTATCTCTTATTTCCAAATTTTTAAAAAAGTTCATTGTTTTGAAAAATTTAAATTAATTTTTTTACCATTTGAATAATTAAAAAAAGTTTTATTAGTTGAATTTGTATTATTGATTGGAATATCGTTTAGTTCTGATGCTTTTATATAGATATTACAATTACTTTCTAATTTAAAATTTTCATAAAATGTAAACATAAGACTTGGCTCGTTTATACCGTCTATATTAATATTATAATCATCGCTACATTCATATTGACTATTTACAAAATCTTTAATCCCGTCCGCTATCCAAAGGTTTTTATGTATAAATACTAGATTTAGCACTGTAATAAGTACTAAAAATGAGGAGGATAAGGACAATAATTTCATAATATTCAATAAAGACTGATTATTTTTAAAGAAAATAGGATTTAAAACTAAAGGAATAACCATGAGGCCATAATAGATATATGAAAAATTATTTCTATTTTCTCCTGTAATTTCATAGGCTTTGATATCTAGAAATATTAATGCAATGACCAAACCCGCGTTGCAACCTAATAAAATTTTACTCCATTTAAATTCGATAAATTCCAATGTTCTTGACATGTAGATAGCCATTAATGGGACTACTGGCAAAATGTAATGTGGAAGCTTTGTTGGAATAATCTCCAAGATCAATATATATATAAAAATTGAACTTAATATTATTATTAAATTTTTATCCCAATTAATTTTTTTAAAGAAGTTATAAAAAATACCAATTATTAAAAGTGGATAAATTGGAAAAATAATTACAAAAGAACCTAATAAATAATACCCAAAGATACCTCCATGAGACTCCTGAGTAGAGATTAACTTATTGCCAAAATCTTTCATTAAAGATTGCTGAAGAAATTGTCCTTCTGTCAACATGTTATAAATAATTGCTAGTAAAATTGTCAAAAAAACTACTATTGATAAATTTGAGAGTTGTAATAACTTTTTTTTCAGCAAGATATTAAAATCTAATAATTTGAATACAAGTAGTGGAATAAGTATAATCAAAAAAGTTGGTCCTTTAATTAATATGGCTATTAAACTGGTAATAATAAAAAAAATGTATGAATAAATTTTATCTTCGTGAAAAGATTTATAAAAATAATAATATGACATTAATGAAAAAGATGCATACGCCATGTCTGTTGTACCTTGTAGAGATTCAAATATTACTATAATTGTTCCAGCTAATGCAGCTAACGGAATCATAGTATTTAAATCATAAAATAATAATCTTGCTAATTTATGGGTATAAAAAAGCATTAGAATAAAACTTAAGAATGACGGAATCCTAAACATCCATATTTCTTTATCAGCAAAGTTATTTAATAATTTGTAAGTGGCAAATTGTATCCAATAAATACCTGGTGGTTTCTTTAATCTCAAACTCTCATCAAATTTAAGATTAATAAAATCATTTGTTTCAGAAATTTGAAAAGAAGTCTGTGCATATCGAGCCTCATCTCTATCTAAGACTGGGGTAAAATAAATCATTACAGCAATACAAATTGCGGAGAAGAAAATAACCACAAGAGTAGGAGTATTGACTATGATTCGGTGGATAAAATTGATCATTAGATTGCTATATCTATCTATAGTAGATTATGTCTTTATAAGTAACAAGATACAGTACAATTTGCAAATTTCTTGATGTGTATTTTGAATGAAACTATAATCATTTTAAGGGATTTCGATCCTTTTTTTTGCAGACTAAATTAAGTGGCTTTTTTCTTAGTGGTCACTTTTTTCTTCGAGAAGGGTCAAAAGAATAACTTTTGGCCCTTTTTTTTTGTTCTTTTTATTAAATAATTCAATAGATTGAAACAGTATGATTAAGTTAATTTTGATGTTTATTTGTTTTTTTGCTGGCTACTTTATTGCTGAATTAGAGATTATCAATATTCCATTTGATAAAATGCCGTATTTGGAAGATCTATATAAAAGAGTAGAATAAGAAAATGGATACTTCTCATGTTCTATACGGATTTACTGATCTAAAAAATCTAGACTCCCATGGTCCTATTGTTTTAAATAAAGCTAAAGGAGCTTATGTCTATGATACAAATGGCAAAAAATATTTTGACGGAAATTCAGGACTTTGGAATTCTGTTGTTGGATTTGATCATCCTAAAATGATAGCAACTGCTCAGAAACAATATCAAGAATTATCAGGATACCATTCTTTATTTGGAAGAATAACAGAACCTGCGATCAATCTTACAAATAAATTAATTGAAGTATCCCCTTTTGATGAGGGAAAAGTTTTTTTTACAAACTCTGGATCTGAGGCTAACGATACTGCTGTAAAATTACTTTGGTTTATGAATTCACATAAAGGAATGCCTAAAAAAAGAAAAATTATAACACGTTATAATTCTTATCACGGTGTTACTGTTGGAGCTGCCTCTATGACAGGAAAACCATATAATGATGTATTTGGATTACCTCTTCCTGACTTTATAAGATCAGCTTGTCCCCACTACTGGAAGTTTGGCAATGAGGGAGAAAGTGAAGAAAGTTTTTCCTCAAGAATGGCTCAAGACTTGGAAGATGTTATTGAAAAAGAAGGAGCAGAAACCATAGCTGGTTTTTTTGCAGAACCGGTCATGGGTGCTGGTGGTGTAATACCTCCATCAAAAGATTACTTTAAACTTATCCAGCCTATTTTAAAAAAACATAATATTCCTTTAATTGCAGACGAAGTTATTTGTGGGTTTGGAAGAACAGGAAATCTATGGGGATCAATCACTTATGATATCAAACCTGATATGATCATAGCTTCCAAATGTATAACTTCAGGTTTTTTTCCTCTAGGTGCTGTGATTGCAGGTGAGGAAATTACAAAAGAATTAATAGAAGCCTCTTATGCTGCAGAGGAGTTTCCACATGGTTTTACAGCTGGAGGTCATCC
>ENA-UOXV01001032-UOXV01001032.1-marine-metagenome-genome-assembly--contig:-NODE-1032-length-39754-cov-6.708632_pt1 | contig 39754 bp, 66 predicted proteins | sample MGYA00238165_ERZ766961 | MGnify/ENA primary metagenome ERZ766961 (study PRJEB28924, sample SAMN03173240) | marine metagenome | biome: Marine; feature: Water; material: Subsurface seawater | place: North... | reverse complement strand
CGAGCGCCCCGACAACACAGCCGGTGGCGATCTCTGGAACCCTCCCGACTCGGAGGCCTGCTGCGGCGGACAGTACGCGGTGGCTCAGACACAAGCTCCGACCACCGCACTTGACGGCAACGGGACATACTGGGATGCGAGCATCCTCGAGCGCCCCGACAACACAGCCGGTGGCGATCTCTGGAACCCTCCCGACTCGGAGTCCTGCTGCGGCGGACAGTACGCGGTGGCTCAGACACAGCTCGCAACTGTGGCCCCCGCTGCACCGTTCAAGAACAAGAGCGGGTCGGAGACTAAGCCAGTTCGGCCATCGCCCGCCCACATGCTTATGTGCGGCCATGCGCTCACTCTTGGCGCGATTCACGCGCTCCCGGCAACTATGGAAGGCAAAAACTTCATGCACGAATGGAAGTCGGAGGCGACGGCGGCTGCTAACGCGATGACCCCAATCGGCGGATTTATGTATCCTGCCCACTCATTCGCCTGATCACTCGGATATGTAGCCAAATGCCTGTGATATGGTGGTCAGGACCGCAATGATATTCTGGTAGCTGACAGTTCCTTTCTTACCGCAGCCTCCGTGAGCACGTTTTTGCCAACTGAGGCCTCAAAAGGGCCAACGAAGTCTCTGTCGGCTACATGCGTGGATCGACGGAACTGCGCAGCAGCCCAGCTTATGCTGGATGCCGCGTCAATCCAGGGCTTTATTTCGGATGCCAGTGATCTGCGCGTCGTTTTGAATAAAGATTTGTTTACATAGATGCGCCGATATTCACAGAGGGGACATCCTGCCCACTCTGAATCCTCGTCAGCGGTTCAGCTCCTTCCGGCTACTCACGGGCTGCTTCTATACACGGTCCACGCCGTGTGCATGCGGGATTGATCCAGCCGGGTGCGAGTGGAAGACGAAAGAGCCATCCCTCATTGCATGCCTGCGAAACCAAACGTTTCAACTGGGCCGTCCAGGATTTTTGTGCGGGCGAGCGGTCGAGGAACCTGTGACGGTCACACTCCAGTGCGATTCTGTTTTCGCCACCTGTGCTAGGCGCGCTGCGTGAATCTCTCCCAGCAGCACTGCTATGTTCTTCGAGGATCTCACCAAAGGAGCCAGAGCGTGTGAGTGTGTCGGCTCTCCTGGGCCACACTTCCGCAGGATCCGTATCGCCCATGTGCACGGGCAGAAGTGACCCATGTTCGTGCGCGTCCACACCTGTCGCCACGTGCCCGTGACTTCACCCTGGATCTTTAGTGCCGCGCAACGTTTCTCCAGAGCCCTAGAGAGGGACAAAGAGTTTGGGGACGACGTTGCAGACCTGCCTTGTGCCAGTGCGCGTGCACAAAGCGTGTCCCATCTGCCATGACGTGAAGATGCGAACTCGGGAAAAATCTTGTGATGAATGACTCTGTACATGTCAGTGGACTGTGCTGTCGACTCGTGGGGTAGTCGGCGACACACGCGCACATCGCTTCCAGGAAATCACGCTCTTCCCCAGCCAGATCCTAGCGAAGGAATCAGAAGTCAAGCTCGACATTGCGCATCGAGTGGCGGTACCAACCCCGATCTACCACGGGCCTGCTGCTCGGCTTGGAAGCAGCTTTTATGCTATCTGCGCAAAGGAAATCTACGTATTTCTCGGGCCGAGCAAGTCATTTGTCATGACAGCGAGGGTTGCACCATTCGCGAAAGAGTCGGATGCACATCGCTCGGACCTAGGGTAAGAACGGCTGGCAGCATATCTGTAACCATTTCTGCCATGCTGTCACCGTGTAGTGACGTGTACAGAGCAAGGTACGGTCTCAGACACTCTGCACATGCTTCGCGCGCCCGCTCGTTGCCTTGTAGCATGACCGTCAGCCGGCGGGCACCGCCCACTTGCCTCGACACCAGCTGCAGCACAAGGCATGCCCCATCAGTGCAGCTGAAGCACCGGTATGCCGATTCGCGTCCACACGGTGGGCGGGCGGAGCCTGCATGCAGCGGCGAAAGTGCTCCTCCGCTCGCTCGTATTTCAGAGGAGTTAGGTATAGCTGCAATGCGTCCAAGTCTCAGGCTGCCGCTGCTTCGGGGATGCCACAGGCAGCGTGATACACAGGGCGGACAAGGACGCCGACCTCGAGAAGTGGGCAGGCGACATTGCACAACTCTTTGACCAGCCTGATGGCGACTATTGCCATGGCTGGCGGAAGGCAAAGTGGTCCGAGCAAACATTGCCCGTCACCCAGGTTGACGAGCTGTGGCGGCGGGCCTGGGGCAACCGACGGCAGGACGAGCGAGATGGAGTACGCTAGAATGAGCACGGCAGAAAGGCTCTGCAGCCCGCTGAAAAAGATTTCAACTGCAGTGGCGTTGAAGAGTGGCACATGGTGCATCTTGAACCTGCCCCAGCTTGCGTGGAAACAGTCAGTCGAGGCAGAGGTTGGGATGACTAGTGTGACTTGAGCTGCACATAAATGTGATCAGGTCGCCACCTTGGTGCATGGACATCCGGATGCACTTCCCCCTGCGCGTGCTGCGCTACTTCGCGGGCTGCTTCGCACACGCCGAAGATCTCTGATCGTTGATATCGCGGGATCATTTTCGTGAAGAGTGTGTAGAGCTGCCGGTCGACAAGCGTGACGGGAAGAAGGAGGACCGTGAAAACCACACCAGCCTGCTGCGCTGAGGGGCGTCATCAGACCAATATGCGGGTCGGAGCTGAGAAGAACTGAGTGCACACCAGCAGTGGTGAAGGAGGGGCAAGCCGCCTGTGGAACGCCAGAAATTTGCAAGGCAATCTGCATCGCAGTAACTGACGCGGTGATGACGCAGAGGTGGATGCGGCGCCTGAGGAAGAAAATAACCTCCCGTTCCGTCACCTCCTGTCCGTAGATTTTCACGCACAGCATCGCGGACTGGCGTCCGACATAGTCAAGGAGCCGGTTTTCATCCTGCTTCCAGCCGCACACCATTCGCCCGACAGGTCCGGAGACCACGAGTGCTGCGATCTTGCACACTCTGTAGGCATCGAAGGGGTGAGAAGGCCTTGCAGGTCTACTTGTTGGGTTTTGGGTTTTGTACCTCAGCGCCCATGTGGGCCCAACCTTCAGGATGACGAGAAATGGATCGTAGGCCTCCTTCAAGATCATCCAGAAGCCCCGCTCGTTCAAGTTGGGGCGCCTGCCTGATCCATGACAGCACGCTGCCAGCGGGTTGTACCCTGGCATTTTTTCAGGTTGCTGGCCCTACCTCCCTCCCACCTGATCGGCAAGCTGCCAACATCGGCAATGCCAATTTTAGTAAAGTTCCGAATGGCTCGGGTGGATTGCCCGTGCGCAAGTGCGACTGCCTACTCGATCTGCGACTGTTTGTCAATAAACGGATGCTTCTCTCCTACCGATGCACGCAACCGTATGTTATCCCACACCAGCCTCGATTGTGCGAGTTTATTCCACTTTCCCATCGGTCTCGCAGCCGCACCGAGCGCCTCGCGCGCGCCCACTCCCTAGATCTAGCATCCGTCAATGGGCCCCATGTCGTACAGAGATCGGACGTACGGGGTCCACATCAGCATCGGGCGTGTAAGGTTTGTCAGCACGTCGACACCTTTCGGCGCGTCGTCCCAATGCCCCCCCTGGCACCAGCTTACCTTCATAATTTTGCCCATGGGAAGTTCTGCGTCAGTCACACCTAACTTGGTGATGAACAGCGATCCTTTCGCCAGTTCCTCTGTGGCTGGCAGCATTGCCAGGTACGGATCACCCCCATCCGCGCTTGGCTGCAGCTCCCGCTCCAGAACAATCTGCGCGTACTCATCGTCACTCTCGGCCAAGTAGATGCGAACCACCATGTTCTCCTTCACGACGGCTACGAACACTGTCGCATCGGGCGAGTCGAACGGACGCCCTGCCCTGAACGTCTGCCCTGCGATCGTCGTTTGAATGACCGTGTTACCGCTCGACGTATCAGCGTCAATCGAAAGCATCGTGCGTGGTTGCTCAATGACTTTCGCCGGATTGGCCGGATCCTTCTGCCCCCTCCAGATTAGGTTTTTAAGCTTGTCCTGGTCTGCCTTCCGGTAAGTACCCTCTTCCGACATGTCAGGCTTCCAGAAAAAGGAAACCATGAAGTTCTCGGCCTTTTTCTGCGTCCATCCTGCAGGGTTGTGACGCTGAGCAGCAAAGTCACGCACGGCAGCCTGATTCAGGTTGAGACACGTGTCCACAAGAGTCCCGTCCGAGGGGGTCACGTCGAGCGTCCGCACTGACAGGTAAGCGCGGCGCCCAACCTTGCGACTTAGCTCCAGTGCAAAGCTGCGCAAGGGGAACGAACAGCGCGTCAGTCTACTGGAGAGCTTGCATCCACAGACGATGCAGCGGGGAAACCATGTCAGTGGGATCTCTGTGCTGGGGATTCACCCCATGGAGCAGTCGATGCGGCACTTGCACGCCGACGGCGAGTCGAAGGGGATCCAGGGCAAACAAGTCTGACGACAGATCTTTTTCTTCTTCTCGTTCTCGTACTGAATTCCCACCCCATTGGGCTCGCAGTCCGATGACCCTTTGATGCATTCATGGCACATCTGATCCATACCAACAGCCTCTGTGCTGCCTGCCGACACATCCCCTGCCAACAGCGCGAGCCTCTGCTTGGGCGTGAGCACCTTCCACTCATCACGGAACAGTATCTGCTGCTCCACGCGAAGCCGCGACGGTCTCTCACCCACGTAGGGTGAGATGTCCAGTTCAGCCTTCGCCAGTAGGCTGGTTGGGCGCTTTTCGCCCTTGGTGCGCTCGATCACACCTTCCGCCTTCATCTTTTGGAAGAGCCGCTGCCGAATGGACTCGGTCAGGGGCTCGATCTTCGCGACATCCCTCTGCTCGTCTGCAAAGGAGTACGCAACGGGATTCGCAAGCTTCGACTTGTGTTCCCAGTCTGTGATTCGCAGCATTTCAGCTTTGTTGGCTTTGAACAACTTCCCTTTGATTTTCCAGTCTGGCTCCAGGCGGTTCGACCAAACCAACCGGTAGTTGTTGTCGTCGAAAGCACTGCGTGGAGTCCCTTTGACATGCCACATACTTGTAGGGTTTATCGCACTTGAGTCATCTGATTCACTGCCATCGAAATTGCCGAACAATCCAGTCATGCTGAGACCCGAGCTCCAACGTCCTGGAGCCTTGAAGAAGAGATGCATGACCCTGTTACTGGGCAGGTACCCACCTTCCCAAGTGGTAAATGAACCGTACACTTCACATCCATCCTTCGTTGGAAAGTCGTTGAAAAAGACAGTAAACTGGTCGTCGCTTTTCATAAGCAGCTTCACGTTGACATCAAGCTGCTGAATTTGGTCCAGATTGTAGTCTCGCCCAGCATGCCACCAGACACCATTTACAAGAATGCGGTCCCGACCATGCTGCGACCAAAATTGGAGGTTCCAGTTCTTGGTGACGACGGCTGCCTTAATGTTGCATCTCACCCAGTCATTCGGGCAAGGCATCTGCTCGTTTTGGAACTCGATGTCGCTCATATGCCGAGCCAGAATGAACTGACCAGTATACTGGTAATCGAAGGTCATTCCGTCAAAAGTCTGATAATGCGGATCGCCAGTGGCATGCGCAGTCCTCGCGTCTCTGACGTAGGCACACTCGGACTCGTCGCCACCGCAAACGCCACACGCGTCAATCGTCTTGGCTGGCTGGCCGTCCGCAGGTGTAGTTCCGTCGCAAGACTTGCCCAGAAACCCACGCAGACCAGCCGAACCTTGAGAGCCGCGTGAACCATCTAGACCTGCGTTGCCGACGATTCCCTTCTCCCCGCGGTCGCCGTCTCCACCCTTGTCCCCTTTGTTCCCCCTGGGTCCCGGGGGTCCCGGAGGACCGGGTAGGCCGGGTTCTCCCACGGGACCGGGGTCGCCGGTTGCACCAGTCGACCCTTCATCGCCGTCACTACCGGCATTGCCAGTCCTTCCTTCTCGCCCCCTGACTCCTTCGGGGCCCTCGCTTCCAGCCTGTCCAGGCGGTCCGGGGTCGCCACGATCTCCCTGATCGCCAACGTTACCCTCACGGCCGTCGTCGCCCTTGAAGCCCTTTGGGCCTTTCTCGCCCCTAGGCCCCTTGTCGCCTTGCTCGCCGGTCTCACCCTGCGAAGATATCGACGGTTCAGATTCAGTACCCTACTTCTTCGCAAGACCACGTCTGCGCATGAAACAAGAAACACACTCAGAGGAATCGGGCAATGATCTCGGGCGGGTTCCCTGGCAGGGGCGTTCACCTTGTAACCGCGGGGCCCGGCCTCTCCATCTGGACCCTTGAATCCTTGGGGACCGGGCGCACCTGGGGCACCCTTTGGACCCTGACGGATGACAATGTCCACAGGGATATTCTCCTTCTCTTTCGATTCGACGGCGCCTTCAAAATCTTTGAGGGACGCCATTTCCTTGGAGAGTTGGCCGACTTGACCCTCAATTGTGTTGGAGACCATGCAGGGGCAACTGGAACACGGACCAAAGAAGACATTGTCTCCAACCTGCGCCAGCATTTGCCCGGTCTTGGCCGCAAACTGCGGCGATCCAGAGCAGTCGCAGTTGCAGTGCTTCGCGCCTCGATCCGTCGCACCCTGCCCACTCCCGCTGTTCCCCAACCGCTTGCTGAAGGTGCGCTGATAGTGATTCAACAGAACCTCGTTGTCAGCCATATCATGCGAAACCTCGTCGTCGATACGCGCGATATCGGACGCAGTCTTGCCGAGAACGGCGCCGGTGATGAGCGCACTTGGCGAGAGTACCGCGTTCTCACGCCACACTGCGACACACAAAAATGTAGCGCAGAGAACCAGCGTCACAGCCAGAAGCTTCCTGCTTGGGCGTGGCCCGCTAAACCTGCTCGAAACATCAAAGTGTTGAGGGCAATCGGCGCATCGCGAGGGGCACCAGACCGATGCAAAACTCTACCAAACTGTGTAGCGAACCAGTATGCCACGGGCAGACTAACATCGCCATGATGCGCGCGTGTGAGAATTTTTACCTTCGCTCAACGGCGTAAGGCAGTGTGCCATACAATGCGGGCGCTGGCGGCGCCACCATCGCCCCCGCCGAGCACCTTGCAAGCCAACAAGGTTTGCCCCTTCGTGAGTCAACTTTACAAATTTTGTTTCGCAAAGTCGTCGATGATTAATTAAAAATCATATTTATAAAACAAAAGTTTAGAAAACTTGTGGGGATTTGAAATCGGGCACCATCCGAGATGGCGGGTGTTGACGCAAGCGCGGCGCTAAAGAACGCGATCCACAGCCTTGGTGCCGCCATGGTCGAGTTTGGCCAGGTATCATGTCATGTGCATGCGCTTATCCTCATGGCGCTGGGACCGCCGTACTGTGCGGATAGCTCCTCGCAGATCACTGCGTTGAAGATTTGGGGCTGGGCGATTCCATAGGCGCGGGCGTCACGCTGACTGAACTTGGGTGTTTGGCGCAGGCACTTCAAGTCATCAACTTGCAGGTCAGTTCTCAGCAGCAGGAAGCCGGCAAGGTCGGCAAGAAGAGAAAGAGCAAGGTGGCGCATCACCCCCTCCATGCAAACGGCGCGAGAGGTCAAGGTGGCCGTGTGCACCGCGCTGAAGCTCCTCCCTTTCCTGATGCAGGATGACCCCGGCAAGCCCAAGGCCCAACGGTTTCCGTCGGCGTACAACCTTTTTGTCTCTGAAAATTCGAGCAAACTGAGAGCTACCAACGATTACTCGAGCCAGCAGGATGTATGTGTCCCACTATGGGGAGCAGAACGACGCGCCCGACCCGTAAAAAGGACGTTTTGTCTTGGACGTGGTCCAGGATTGGTATTTTGAAGAGAGATATGGATCATTCTGATTCTGTGCGCGTCTGGCCACGCGATCACCTGCAGATCATGAAGGCACTCGGCAGTCAGTGGAAGGTTTTGTCAGAAAAAGAAAGGAAGAAGTACGTTCAGCGTGCCCAGGACGGCAGGTTTGTGTAAACTCTTTCTCTTTTGTCTCGCTCCTCCGTTTCAGTACCGAGTGTAAGTGGACTGCGTCGCTGTCTGCTAGAACCCGCACGTTTTGTCACCCAGGACGTGCTCCAAACTTGACAAGTCTGCAGAATCATATCGCTCGTGCTCAAGCCGTGTGTGTGTGTGTGTGTGCGTGTTTTCATCGCAGGGCGAAAAAGGGGGAAGCGGTACTGGCTCCACCGACAGCAGCTGATACCTCGTCCGATTCGAATTCGAGTGAGGAGGATGAGCCCCCGGCGCCTGCAAAGGCAAACCCCACCCTATGATTCCCAGGCACCTGTCACCAACCTCGAGTTACTCCATCATGATGGAATGCCTGGACTTTCACCGCTTTAAATATTCGAGGAGCAATGGGTTGCTTGCACAGAAATGCGCCACCCTCCGCGCATATTGTGCTCAGACCGTGTATTCGCATATTGTGCTCAGACCGTGTATTCGCGTCAGGTTGTTGTGACCCCGGAACCTGAGAAGAAGAAGAAGAGGAAGGAGAAGGTGCACCCACTAAAAGCACGCTGTAATGACACGAGTTCATGGAGCCCTAGTGGTTGAATCGTTCACTTTCGCTTCGCTTGAACCCTTCGGCGATTTCTCGCTGCTGAATGGCTTAAGCACAGCCCCTCGTTGAACAGAAGGCCAAGGATTCTGAGAAGAAGTCAAAGAAGAAGAAGACGGATGATTCCGACTCCGACTCTTCTTGATTCGGACTAATTGCGATTTGGTTGCTGTTGTGAAGCTATCAATCAAATCACGGACGGATACACTCCCTCATTACCAACAGTGCCCCGTCGGAGACGCGGGGGGGGGAAAAGTTCAAATGCTCGAGGGGGGTGCCTTACAGCCAATAAGGGGCTAGTAAAAGCAAATTTTAAGAGAACTCGAAACGCGCAATAAAAGTAACGTAGCAATGATGCCAGCCCACGCTAGACGGAGAAAGTGCCGCAAGAGATGGACGGGAGAGAGAAGCGACGACAAACGTCACGCGGCTCTCGTCAAATATGGAATGATCTCGTTTTCGAAATATCCGTCTGGCATCTGAAGATGTTCTCCAGGACACGATTTGAATACCTGCTTGCACGATTTCACTCAGGAGAACGTTCTGTATTTTGAAGACGGTCTTTGAAGTAGAGGCATCTTGGGCAGCATCCAGCAGGTGCACGTTGGGCCGCTGTCCACGTTGTTTCGTAATCTGAGCAGCTATGTGATCGGTTTCATTGTTTTCACCCATTAATTTGTGTCGGAGCACGTACCATGCGACCATCCTCGTACAGCGATTTCAAACCCAAAAGATCCTCTTGAAAGACACTGCGTCACACGAGAAGTTGAGTTCTTTCTGGTTGCCTGTACAACTTGAGTGCGCAGCGAATTTGGCTGAAGCTCGGAGGCACTACGGCTGTTTTAAAGCGTGACCGAAGTTTGAACGGAGGGCTGCATGGCTAGAGGGGGATTTGACTCTGTCTGGTTGAACGGAACAATGGTCTCGTCTTGCCCTGCTGCGTACCACCCAAACCATTCGCTCTCCCTGGGAATCACGATCGTGTCGCCTTCGAACTTGACTAGAATAAAACGCTCCAGTGCTCCCAGGCGTGTCTGGTAATCGACATTAACCTGGCCAGCACAGTGGAATGCCTCAAACGATTTCGACTGGCGCAACAGTACGAGTTTCAAGGTACAGCGCGTCGTAGAGTTTGCTGTAAACGTTTCTTCTCGACCTTGCCCGAAATTTGGTTATTGATCGCAGGGAGGAAGATATTTCCAGTGACGTATTTTTCTGCGTGGACTGGGTCGTGCCAGTACTGTGCCTGCGCCAAAGCAATGCCGGGCAGCGTTTTAAAATATCACACTACCGAGGGATTGCCGAAGTGCTGGGCCTCACCTGCACGAGCCTCTCCTGGACGAGCGGATTGTAGGCACCAAGGTCGAGAAGAGAGCGAACTGTCTCGCAAACCCCCTTGGGCCCGGTACAGTGTGGCAGCCCTGGGTGATTTGAGTGTGATTGCAATCAGAGAGGGGCCGAATCAGCCTATTGGGGGGGAACCCGTCATGGTGCGGTGAGGCGATTCGATTGTGCATGTCAGCGACATGGACAGTGGGGAGCATACCGAACACCCCATTCTGTGGCCCGCCAATAGATATGACGCTACTGACTTTGATGCCAGCGCATGTTTCAACCAGACTGCGCGCAAAAAGGCCCCCCTGGAAGGTGCTGAGCAGTTGAGTTTGTGTGTCCATCGGAGGCATGGAAGGAAGTGCAATGCAGCACAGAACATAGAAGAACCATCTAGGCTGGGCTGGCGCAAGGTTCACATGATGCTGCGCGTGCCACCTGGGAGAATCCGATGATGTGGAAGCCTCTTGAAAGTTTCGAGTCACCTTTGATCTGCATTGATGCCCGACCTCGTTGATGCTTGAGATCGTGATATGCACAGGCAAAACCAGCTATCCACTCCAAAACAACAAGGAGCACGAACATACACGCACGTCGCGGAATGTGGGCACTGCTACGGCCGTCGAACCGATGCGGGTTGAGCTGGGCGTTTTGCCTTTTCACACGCCATGTCGAGCTGCTTGTGGATGGGAAGGAAAAAACCTGCGCCCTTGATGCCAGCACTCAGCGATTGGACTGTATACCCAATGCCCCGCAGCGATGCCGCCGAAAAATCGCACCCGTGGCATCTGTAAAGCCAAGGGCATCTTCTCGTGCCAGCCGCGATTCTCACCGTTCAACTGGTCCTCTCCCTCATTGCTCCCGATCATCAGCGACGTTACGTACGCTCCCGGCACATGATCTTCGATAGTATTCTTCACAGCCCCCATTGAGAAAGGGAGGCAGCACGTGTCCCCCATGCCTGCTCATGTTCAGCCGAGTTACTGGTTGGGGTGTAATTCTCTCGAGGGATTCAAGGGCTCACCGTGCCAAAGCACAACCGCTGTCGAAGTGCCTGAGTCGTGACGCTCGAGGGGAATTCCCAGTGTATGCCGAGCAAAAATCAGAACCGCAACAAAGCGTGCTGCAGCCGCCCCCCTCGCATGTAGAGACATCGGGAAGGTCCTCAAGACGAAATCCTGGCGGTGTAAAACGAAAATTCCTACGATCAAATCGTAGGAATTCGAACCTTCGGGTGCTGTTGTTGCTTGCCTCTATGTGCCGGTCCGATAACATGCGAGACTGAAGCATGCCAAAAAGCGTACAGTGGCTGCGCAACTTCCAGCGAGCCATCCGCATCCGTAGCGGCGTCTACAAAAGCAGCGTCGCAGCTGAAGCTTCCGGCGACGAAGGGCCAGACCCTCCTGAAAATGTCGATCAGATCCGCCCGTGGCTCGTGCAGGTCCATACTCGCACTGGCCCCTTCGCAATTGTGCATTTCATGAAAGATTTACTGAAGCCGTCTCGCGTACAGGCTGGTCTTACAGACGACGTCGCAGCCACATTCGAAAGAGTGGGCATCGTCACAGTCAGTTCGCTTGTCGCCCTGGAAACCGAGGAACGTGTTTCGCTTCTAGGCGGCGACGTCCCTAAGCTGGTGGAAGTGAAAACGTCGCTTGAACATTGGAGGAGGCAACACCCCTGGGAAGCTTACATGATAGACACTGCAACTGCCAGGAAGGTGAATTTCCCGTGCTGGCTGTTCCGTGTGATTGCCCGGTGTAAACGAGGCCGGCATCTGAGCACTGCAGGCTGATGAGGAGAAACGTTCTTCCGCCGTGGAGGCCAGGCGGGCTAGCCACCAAAAGATGGCTTCCATGCAAACCCCGATCGGCCCGCAGCGTACTGTACCATCAATGCGACGCGAGGAGACCTGCGACGGCACCGCTGTGATCGTCGCTCGAAACTTGCCTGCTGACAAGACTGCCTCGGAACTGTGCGAATTCCTTGAGGAGTCTTCAGGCCTAACACGTTTACATGTCTCGTTACATGCTCGCCCGAAAACATTTTTTGAGGGAAGCACTTCAACGCTATCCAGACTAGCATCATCGGAGGACGCTGCTGCGGTGCGAATTGAGCACATGGAAGGTATGATTCGTGGACCGGCAGTGAACGCGAGAGTCACGCCCGGAGGTTGGCATTACGAAGCATTTGCAGTTCTAGAGGTTTGCAATGCCCAACAAGCCTTTGAGAACTGACCTTGTGACAGCTTCATGCGACAAAATTTCTCATAAAACGTGGTCTGGCCCAGGTGCAGCAGGATGCAGCATCCGTGATGCTCGCTTCGTGCCAAGGAGCCACCTTCCACGGCTTGAAAATCATGCTGCATTTCGTTGATGTCTTTGGACCCCGCCTCCAACTAGAAACTAACCTGAGGGCTTTACAACTAGCCGATCCTAAGATGCACCAGCGGAGGGTCCGACGACCGTTTGCGCTCGCGCAAGTACCGCCGGACCAGGATAGAGCAAAAGAGCTTGAAGAATTGCTGGAGCAGACAGGTTCTCTCAGTATCGCTCATCAAAAGGAATGGGCCGACATTTTGGCGCGCACAGAGGAGCGTAGGCTGTGGCAAGTGCGTTCGCATGCAATGGACCGAGAACAGCTCGGTGAACAACCCAAACTTTCGTTGTAACACGCTAATAAAGCTGTCCACTTTCGCACTTTACCCATCACGACTTGTGACTCACAAGTCTTGGCACTTCACCTCAACAGATCTGGCAGGCGCAACGGCACCATTTGCGCTGGTCGACAGACCTTCCCCCGTCTCCAGCATCCCCGCCCCTTGCAACCCCCGGCTCTTGGCTGGCATCGAGTCCAATGGCACCCTCATTTGATCCTGCATATTCCCTCACCGCCATGACTTTACGTGTCTCCTCTGTGACTTCAGCTCGTTCTGCCGCATTGGTCTGCACCTGTTTCTCATTCGCCACGAGGAAAATTAGAGGCTCGACTGCCATTCTGTCATTCGAGAACATGCAAGAATGAGGCTACCGCGCCTTTGATAGCGGAAGCAGCGTAAAGTCGAGGGAATATTACACTTCCGGGTCCTTCTTGCATCTCTTCATGCGAGCTTGCCTGATTGTGACCCTAGACGCACTTGGAATCATCGGAAACCGAAAACAAGATGAACCAAGTTCATGTATGCTTTAGGAAGTATGAGGAGATGCCATGGCTCTTACCGGCTGGTCAGGAGCACTGAGCATCGGAGCCACTGGCGCTTGTTGGAGGGTGTCGGTGTTCTGGTGGAATTCAGATTGTCCCTGCAATCATCACCAACATCAGCAGTGCGCCACATGATGCAAGGGTCAGGGACGCACGGCCAAAAGTGACCTGTGCAGTTTTGAATGGGCAGGACCGGATCTAGGAACTCTTGATCCGGGGGGTGATCCGGCGTCGAAACAGAGGGTTGGTCGTCAAGTTCTGAGTCATCACTCCATCTGCGTGGAAATCGGTCAGATTACGCGTTCACACTGCAACCTGGCGCTAGAGCTTGCCGAGCCTGCCGTAGATCGCGCCCCGAGAGCAAAAAAAAAGGCGGCGGGAAGGGGCTGACAAGTTGTCTGCGTGCGAGACTTCATCTTCGTCAGTAGCGTCATCTCTCCGATTCCCCATCGCCTCCAGCAACGCTTGCAAGCCTCTGCTCGCTCACAGAGATGAGAAATGTTAATTTGTCTACTTTTGTGCAGGTGCCTGGAAAGGCTGTCAAGTGGCGTGGAGGTCACGGCTTCGCGCACCGTGTCAGTATGAACGCCAGGCCACTCACCTGTGTGGCATGTGGGCTCACTGTTGTGTTTGCACTATATTTGGTACTGATGCCCGGTCCCACGGCCCTGGAGCAAGATTTCCACGATAATGCGCATGTACGGAGGGCCCGAGCAACATGGTTACTGGGGGTTCGCGACGAAGGTTCTACAGCGCAGGCCTTCCCGGAGTGGGCACGCAATGGTGAAATGCGTCGCGAGGCACAAGGCGACGTTGGATTGCCAGGCTGGGAACCTGGCCCCGACTACTATTCCACGCGCAGCTGGGATAACGCGCCAGTGAAGCCTCGTGCAGGCATTGAGTACTTTGATCCATACATTGGGGAAGGTGGCTGCCCAGGGTGCGTGTCCGGTGGGGCGCGCAGTATCACATATGCTTTCACAGTCGACGCCGCCTGCGAGCAGACTCGGGGGACGCAGCACATTCACCGTATCCTTCACAATGCTATCGTTGCGGATTCCTTTACCGATGCTGCGTGGTCAACAGTCAAGTACCACGATTTGACGTGGGCTGAACAACAATTCGCGTATTTGCTATCTGCTCACAATGCGCGCGACATCACCTTGATCATTCCGCCGTGCTTTTTCCCTCGTTTCTCTGTGCGTGCCCAAGGAATGTTGAACCAGGCAGTGGTTGAGGGTGGACTCAAGCTGCTTCTGGTGGGGGGTCTGACGGGCGCTTCGTTTCTCTCCGATTTCATTGCTGGTCCCGACGGCGTTGGGTACGTTGACAACCGATTCGCTTCAATGATTGACGTTGTATGGAGCGAGGGACCCTTCTACATGACGAAGGCGGCGGCAGGGACAGAGCTCCGTTACGGACCACAGATCTTGCCAGGAGTCGGCAACAGTGTGGTCGGTGTTCCGATTGATGCTCTCCCGCTTGATGCTACGGTTCACTACACCTCGTACGACCAGGTCGCTGTGGTATTTGAAGTACCATCTGGTGAGGGTACCGTGCTTTTCTTGGGTTATGATTTCAAAAACCTAGTACCGGAGTGGGTGGACGCAATGCTTGTAGCAGAGCGAGAGCTTGATGCACGAAAGGGGCTGCTGGCGACTGTCGAGGATAGCTCGTCTGTGCCAATCGAGCCTGAAGAGGGGATGCTGGAGGCGAGTGCTGAGTAACGCCCAACAGTCGGATTCACACGGCCAGAGAGCACGGATAAGCTCTTGTGTATATTCTTTACATCTACATATCAATGATGAACACGCTCGCGCCACTTTTGTTTTTGTGATTCCATGCTCTTCAGGCAGCAGGTGGCTCCTTGTCGGCATAAAATCTGGGGTTTGCCGAGCTTGGCCGCCAAGCCGCATGCCCTCCCTTTCCAGGGAATCTCGGCACCAGCGATTTCCACACGATGCGCCCAGAATCGTCACACTGCACCTTGGTCAGGGTAGAGACGTTTCCATCTAACAGCAGAGTTTTGCGTAGCTGATTGCTACCATCATGGTGCGAAACACCTGGGCCATGACTGTGCAAGGTTTTCGTGAGTAAACCGCAGAAGCGACCTTGGCAGTCTACCGCACTGCCAAGGAGCTAGGGGAAAGAAAAACACCACTTCCTGCGGCGAGCGGCGTGTACTCACTTGATCTGAACGCGCACAGCTTCGAGAAGTTTTTCTGCGCGGCCTTGGGCTCGATCTCGTAGGATCTGGAGCTGGCGAGGACTTGGCGCATGCAGCGGAGGCCTGCCCAATCACGTACGTGCACGTGAGGGTGGGAATACGCTGTCGTGAGTGCTTTGCGTAAAAAGGTCCATTGTCAACCACCATCCAGAGGCAATTGGCACCTTGTCTTTCCACCTTCCGGAGGGAGCGGGGTCAACGCGGTCAGCAACTGCTCCTCGCGCTTGCCTGCCGAATCTCTGGAGCCTCGCGCTCTCGTTGTGAAGTTCGGGCGATTCGGCGGCAATTCAAGCCCAGGAGCCTGACCCACGCAGTCTCGCGCTGACATCTGCGCCGTTGCATCAGGTATGTTACTCTCGCGATGCATTCTGCGGGTTTTATAATCACGATGAGCCCCCCTTGCACCATTCAACAACACGGACACGGAAACGCAGCACGGGCCACACTATCATGGGACGTGAGATGTACCGGGCGCCGAGCTGAAAAGGGCCGTTGCCCCTGTAGCAACTCCCCCGCCTTGATAGCATCTAGTGCACGGCCAAGTGGGAGGGCGCTAGTAGGCCGCCTACTTGAAGAGCTGGCGTTCTTCGCTCCCGAAAAAGAGGACTGCGCACACAACGAATACCATTGGTGAGCCAGAGGACACAGTGTGAAGCTTCAAAACGACAGCCGGTCGAATCCGGGGCTCGGCAATCTGGTCGCATCACCCCATCGTTGATTCCTTGGCGGGGGACAGGTTTCCAGACATGCCTTGGACCCATCAAGTCTATCATTGCGGCAGATACTGATGCAAGGCTGGAGATCATTGGAGAGGTCGGAGCAAATGAATGCATTTCGTAGCGTTGAGGGTAGCCCACGATGCTCATCCCAGACCTGCGCAGTGATTGCGTTAATAGGAGCATTGACCGGAGCGGCAGTTGCAAAGGTGAGCAGCCCATGGATCTAGCGGTTGGCCTCACGTCGGTCGGGCGCGAGGCGTATCCACCCCTTGAGCCTTAGGCGGCATTGCGCAGCCGCCCGACGAGGTCCCGCGAGAAGGGCGGGTTGCATGGGCTGAAGGCGATGGGAAAATGAGATCCTTCACTTCACGTCGTTCAGTCTCGGTGCCATAGGCCGGATGGTCAGGTTGCACGGCGACCAGTCTGACTCTGGGCAGGTAGTTGGATGCCGGATCAGCCGGCTCTTCAGGAAGCGTGACAAATTCACCGTCGAAAGTGAGGAACCGAAGGCTGCAAGGAGCTCCGTTTGCATCAAACACTTTCAACACTGGCACACAAAAGAAGGCGATTTTTTGATGGCATTCGGAGGACATGTCAGAACCATTTTCGGCACTGTATCTCATGCAGCACACGCTATCAGGTGAGGGATAGCCGACCTAACAACACGACGGCGTTCTTCTGAAGAAGGCGTGGAGGTAATGATGCAGTCGCACGCCCATTTCCTAATGTCACGAAGGGTTTCCTTGCCCTGCAGAACGCGCGTGTACGTCTCGGGAGCTAGATCCTCGCGCGTCTTGACATAGACCTTGAGGGAGGCAGTCAGGATGCGCATTCGAAAGCACCTGTATTGGTTGAATGCAAGGAGAAGTCCTCCTTGCTGGTCTCGAATCAATACTTCACAGCTGCAATCAGGTACTTTCCCTGTATTTGCACGCCCCGTTTGCGACTGGACGATCCCGTTAAGCGACAGCGCCAACTCCCCTCCGGCCCAAATTTGCCTGGCAAACCCACAGTGCATCAGCTCGGCGAGGTCACGCACACTGCTCTGCCAATCTATCAAATCAAAGCGTTCGCGCCTTGAATATGACCCACGGTCCTTGGGAAAGTGCCTTGAGGACCAGGAGTTGACGAGGCAGGCCTCATTCCTTAGCTCAAATCGAATCTCAGCGTGTTCGAACCTGTGCCACACACGACAACCGATTAGGGCACATGTGCGAACGACACTCTAGAAATCACATCAGACAGTCAGCTAATAAGGCATGAGCGTCGTTTGAAACTGACCTCGCTTGATAGTGAAGGTGAAAAATCGGGCACGCCGCCAACTCAAGGGCTGATAAGTTCGGCATATCGGAAGCTGTTGATCTCATGAAGGCCCTGGGAAAGATAAGGACGCGCCCTGAGAATGTCTTGCCCATGTAAACGACTTTGATGTGTTGACCTGCAGGCGATATAATGATCAATACACATATGTGGAACTTCACACGGTGTGGATCAGGAGCAGGATGTTGCCAGTAACGTCGCGGTGGTCGCAGAGATCGAGCTTTCCAAGCACCACGAATTGGGGAGGCAGTGTGCCCGTATGAAGCACCGCATACATGCCAAAACGCGCAACCTGTTGTCAAGAAATCAGTAGAGACACCTCTGACTGTATTTGAGCGCCTTGACACGCTGGGGGGGGGGGGGGGGGGGGGGGGGGGTGCAAAAAAAGCATTGCTACCAAGAGCAGGTATGCTGACCTTGGCAGTGCAGAAGTCCGCTGAAAATGTGACATCAGTTGACACTCGCTCGGCTTCCATGCGATTCTCAGCCCAGAAGAAGAGTGCCTGGGGCACCATCCTGTTACTTTGAGTCACCGGGGTTCGCGGCCTAAGCGGACGCAACGGGTTCCACGTGAGTGTGGGATCGTCTCACCAGGTGTTTTGTTGAGGTCCCACGATGCGGAATGGTGATGGTAAATGTCTTGGCTAGCACTGTCTGCATACTCGGAGTCACGTCGAGCACTGGCGAAGCCACATACCCGTAGGAGGATTTGACGGCACCATAGGAGGATGCTTCAAGGCTTTGCACAGCTACCATGATGGATGCCTTCACTGCTCTTTCCGGAAATTCCACCTGTCCATGTGACCCACACCTTATCATCCGCCGGTCGATTTTCCGGTGCTTTTAACAAGCATGGGTGCTCTTGTTCAATTCACTTCGAATGCCAACCGTGATTTTGTACGGCGAACCGGGCGAACACGGCAAAGCTGCTTTCCCCCCGAAAGGTCCGGTGACATTGAATGTCAATCGTTTACCCTCCCGCTTCGCCATCGCTGCCTTGATACTATCGATGCCCCTAGAGCAGATGGACTAGAATCAGTAGCAATTGGGGGTGATTGGTCAATCATGCATGCATGCATGCATGTATCGGCCTTCGTCGGACTGAACCACCAATGGCAATCCATGCGGCGTAGGTGAGTACTTGACCACTGTGTGCTTACCTGTTTTCATCAGCAGCAACACTTGCACGTCTCCTTGATACAAAAGCCCCTGAAAAATTAGGGGGAATCAAATAAGATCAGACACTGTAAATTTCTCTGTCAGTGTCATATCATCTCACGTATATTGCGTGATGCGCGGCCTCGCCTCAGGGGCAGAAATCGACCTTGCACACCTGAAGCGGATTCTGCGGTGCTCGACATCCGTCGAAGCTCATCCCACCGTTTTAGGTGAAAGCGTCCTGCAGAACCCACAAATTGGGTAGAAACGTTGCCTGTCTGAACCCATTTAACACGCCAGATTGACTTGTCAGCCAAGACGGGGAAGAGCAATATGCCCATTCCTGAATCACCGTCCACTCGCTCGCCCCGGTCGAATTCGTATTTCTTACCCTGTCAAAAAAACGGCTGCATGAGCACTAGGGCGCCATAGGACCACAGTTGGGCACTGCGGTGGAGATTTTGCTGACGGGCATTGCGGACGCCTTGCGAGCATACAAGCAGATTGCAATTATGAAGGGTGCTTAAACGTGCCCAAACCTCCTCGGAGAGACACACTCGAAGTCCTGGAACAGCGTGTCGCGGAATTACCCTCCCTCGATCGTCGCTGTTCTGAGCCAACTTGACCCACTTAATGAAACACTCATATTGAGAGCCGAGCACAAGTGTTCTCGCCAGATTGGCACTCTGGGTCGCACGCTTCCGAATCACCCGGATGTAGTCACGCCATACTGCAGACGAAGTAAGGTCAGTGTTTGAGGGAGTGAATATTGTAGTGCTTGATCGTGCCATTTACGAGGGGCAATTCTGCACTTTTGGATTCACAGGGAGAGATCGTCTTTTGATCAATCGATTCGCACCTCGAAGGCATCGCAGCAACCCCTTGTGCTTCCACTTGAACAAAACTGTAGTCTTGCTTCCGTCATCCACTGGAAGTTTCTGCGGACAAGGCGAACGAAAGTTATCTCGAGCAGGCTTGCTCTGGGTCACACAACGCCTGACCTACTTCCGCGTTGTGCCATGCTGCGGCGAATCCGGGAGATTCGCCGCCGTTTCACTGAAGACCTGGTTGGCAGTGGCTATACCGGATCGTCACACCCCATCTGCGGAACTGGAAGCAGCGCACGCGGCGCACCCTCTCCAAGCGTTTTTGGATCCTCTGTTCCGCCCGGCGAGCTTGCCGCTGTATTCGGCAACTCAACCTGCTTGTGGAGCGATGACTGGAAGGTGCCACTTGGCACGTCGCCAAAGCGATTGAGCTCAATCGCTTCAACCACGTTTCTGCCGTCCATGGAGCCAGCTAATGTAGCCGAACGCTGGGCGACAGCTAGCCGTGCCCTTGCAGCATGTACTCGCCAAGCACTCTGGATACGACTTGTGGCCAGCGTTTGATCTGTCGATTCTTTTTCAGCTCGTGAGCCGCAGTGCATGTCTCCCAGCCCTTCCACCTGGCATTCACCCCGGCGCCATACTCAGCACCCGTGGACTCCGGACAGGCTGATACCAGATTGCTCACAGGACCCTGCGTCCACGCGGAGCGAAAGGTTGCAGCGACTTGTGCAGGGATTGGAGAGGAACCGTTCCGCGGAGATCGCGGCAGACACGCCGAGCACGATAACAGCGGAGGCAATTTTGCACAACAACCACCGCATCTGCCCTTACAGCAAGAGATTCGAGCTCTTGAACCCGGACAAAGAGCACCTGCGCAAGCCGGGTACCATCAGTGACACGAGCCGTATCGACGCAATGAGCAAAACGTTTGCCCAAAAGATGCGAGAGGACGCACGCACGTCGCAACAGAACGATATCAGGCGTTGCTCGTGATCCGCTTCTAGCCGCCCAATGTAGGTGAGGACGTTCTTGTGCCTGCACACCAGAACCACAAAGAAGGGTATGAGGAAATTCTCGCGCTCACACCAGAACTCCCATCCAAGATCCCACGACTCGCGCCACCAATGATCTGCCTCCATGCACACCCTGATCTGCAGAAGGAGGTGGGTTGTGGGCTTTCTGTCTTCGTGTCTGCGCGGGGCTATGACGAATCGGGGGGAATACGCACGGGAGCACGGCGATCAGCGAGTGCTGCGTAGCAACAACCAAGAGTTGGTGGTCCGAAGCGGCCTGCACCAGGCCCTTGTCGCCTAGCAAGTCACCCGGCCCAAACGATCGCACAAATTGCCCGCCCCTGTGTCAAAAGCAGAGACACCTCACCGGTTGTGTGGGAAGGAGAAAACGATGATGCGGGAATTCGCGCTGAGGACTACAGTTCAGCTTGTTTCCAGTGTACGGCAAACACGAACCGCGAGTAGGCGAGCAGCATGCCGCGCACGACAATGACAAGTTCCGAACTTCTTTCGCCTGGCTTGCAAACGACTTCAGACTCGGAAAGCCACCTGCAAGGAAATATCAGCATAATTTGGTCCTTCCAACAAGCAGTGGTTTCCGAGCTCTCACACAGTCGGATAGCCCTCAAAACCATTACACCGCTGGGTCTTCTGACCTGTACGAAGCAAGCCGAATCATGAACTTTATCTGCGCGTCAGACCAGCCCTGCCCCAGGAAGTGTTCTTCGTCCCTCACCATCTGCAGAAGCAGCTGCGTTGCTAGGTATATGTCCTCTTTGCGGTCACTGACTGGCACCTTCGGCGTCTGAACAACCTTGATGGTGTGCCTACAGACAAATTTATCACACCCCAGGTCAGGGGCCTGCACAACTGCGTGGGTTCCAATAAGGGAGAAACACACACCTGGATCCGGCCATGTAGCGTGCAGCGGTTGGCGGCTTGCCTCCAATCGGCTTTCCCTGTGGGGGCATAGCCTCGTATGGACCAGTGTCTTCTTTCGCAGCATTGTTGCCAGATTTTCCCGCCACATTTTCAACATCAACGCCCCGTGTCGCCATCAATGATAGCTTCACAGCTTAGAAGGTGGGGGCGCGATACACATCCGTACCCAGCCAGCGAGTCTCAACAGTTTTGAAACTAAATTAGTAGAACTCCAATAGTAAGTTGCGTATTACAGTCTTGTCATCCGGTGTCATCGCCTCGTAAAAACACGTCCTTCCAGACAATTCCGCGCGTCATCAACTTGAGGCAACACACAAAGAGCCAGAGCAGTGCACCCGTCGCGCCCCTCCTCTTCGCCTCGCCCCTCTCCGCCCCGCCGCCGCCCCGCACCGACACATGCGTTGCATTTCGAGCGTCCGTGGCCTTTCGCTTGAAACATTGGCTCTCGTGGCCTCGCTGAGCGTCGCTTTCGCCTCGACCACAACAGGCACGCCGAAGATATTGATGTCCTCTACTTGCGCTGCCGTCGCAGCGACTGATACGACTGGTGTCCTTCAAAAGATGCAGATCGAACGAAGAGAGTGCGGACCTGAGGATGTTGATATTGATGTGTCGTTCTGCGGTATCTGCCATTCTGACCTGCACCAGATTCGCGGCGAGTGGCCTCAGACAGTCGTGTACCCCATGGTCCCGGGCCACGAGGTCGTTGGTGTCGTCAGGGCAGTCGGGAGCGACGTGAAAGGTTTCAAGGTGGGTGACCGCGTCGGTGTCGGATGCATGGTGGATTCCTGCCGCGAATGCAACAACTGCAAAGAAGGAGAAGAATCCTATTGCCAGACCGGTATGACTGGGACGTACAATTCACTCACGTCCTGGTACGGTCGGCACAAGCCTCGCACCAAGGGCATGCCGGGCCATCCTTCAGAAAAGGAGGCCACATTCGGTGGCTACTCTCAGCGCATCGTCGTCGCCGAGAAGTATGTGCTTCGGATTCCTTCAAACCTTGACCTTGCAAAGGCCGCGCCTCTTCTCTGTGCGGGGATCACGACCTACTCTCCGCTCGTGTACCACGGCGCCAAGGTTCGACTTTCCCCTCGCTTCATCACTCACAGCAACGGACCCACTCTGCATTGCTGTTCTGCGTCCTCGTCGGGCATGTACTACAAAACGTGAGGCGGAAACATCGAAAACATATTTATCTGACGCTGGTGCGCATCAGGCGAAAGGAAAGGACGCAAAGGTCGGCGTTGTTGGATTTGGCGGGCTGGGTCACATGTGCGCGAAGCTTTCAAAAGCAATGGGCAACGAGGTCGATCCAGACTCCTAGTGCGGAGTGTGTAGTTCTCAATGACCCTTGAGCTTCCCCCCCTCCAGGTGTTCGTCTTCTCCACGTCTGAGTCCAAGCGCGCGCACATCGAGTCCCTTGGTCCGTCTCACCCGTTTTACACCACGTGTCTCTAATTCACGCGGCATCCACTCATTCCAGTCTATGCTGCGACGCGCATGACTCTGGCTGCTTGAGACAGGGGCAAAGTTCGTGCTCTCGAAAGACTCAACATCGATGGCCGAAGTCAGTGGTATGCCCCCTGCAGTGCCCGGAAAGTCCTGATCTGGTGGTGCTGTACAACACTGTGCCTGGCAATTGGTGCGGAATTCAGCTTCTGACACAGTTCGCTTACAGGACTTGATCTCATCGTCGACACTGTGTCAGCCCAGCACGATCTGGTGCCATACGTCGGCAAGCTGCGCACAGGTGGCACACTGTGCCTCGTGGGCATTCCTCCGAACAAGCTCGACTTCCACGCTTTCAACATCGTCGGCCGCAAAAATATCGCCGGGTCTCTGATTGGAGGGATCCGTGAGACGCAGGAGATGCTAGACTTCTGCGCGCAGCATGGTGCCTGTCAGCCCTCCAGTCAAGGGTCGGTGTCTCCGCAGGATTGCTGATATAGCTGTTTCGCAGGTATCGCTGCGGACATTTCGCTCATCCATCCCCGAGAGCTCAACAAGGCGATGCACGCTCTCTCCACGAACATGGTGTGTTCAACTCCCACTTTCAGGCGCCAGCCTCAGCAGCTGGCCGCAGGCAGCAAGGCCAGAACTCAGCTGCTTACCTCGCTTCGGGTGCGTTTTGTGCAGGCGGCGTCGGAGCGCTATGTTATCGACATTGCAGGCCTTGCGGATGACACCGATGTGGATCCGGAACCGAAGATTGACCCCTCGAAGTGGCGTGTGCACGATTCAGCAACGATAGTGCCTGCTGAGTGCCGCGCCTCGGCGCATGCGAAGTGAGAGCTAGTTCATCGCAAATGCCGCCTCTCCCGATCGTTTTGATCGGAAGCATGTTGGGCTACCACATCGCACCATGTGTATCATTAGGCGGTATGGATCTGTCTAACGTGTTTATATTTACATGTCGATATTTGCACACCAGCGTGGTTTCTGGTCAGAACATTTCACTGACGCGACCCTCGAGCTCGCGACTGCGGGCGAGCTTGAGGTACGCGGGCGGCGCGCAGGCTTGGCGAAGCCACTTTCCGACTGTCACAGGAAGACATGAGACCAATGTGATTGCCACAACCTGTCACGGTCAGGGCGGACGATAAGGGAGGGGGCTATTTACATGCGCCCGATGTGCGCCAGGGCCAGCGCTGCACTCGCCAAAACAAACCTTTATCCAAAAAGGCCCTGAAAAGATGAAGCCCACGTCGAAGTATGAGGGCAACAGCAGAATAGCAATCGCATACGCAACAAGAGATAGAACCTGTGAAACACTTTTCGCGTCAGCACAGGAAGGAGCACTGAACATCGCCCAACTGAAGTGGGGTGGTACCTGGGCTATGAGCATGGGAAACCGCCAGCGATGGATCTCCAGGGCGACCATCAAGAGCTCGGTAAGGAGCAGCGCGGTAAAGGTAATGGAAATAATCCGCAAGAACGAGTGATCGAAGAGGAAAATAGATAACAGCATTATCACGCCACCCTACACCGCAATCTCCTCATGAGTTGCATAGCACGCACAGACGCTGGGCGTGGCACCGGAACATCGTAGGGGGCACATCACCTGGTATATGCTCTTGAATACCCACTCAAGAAAGGTTCTAAGACAGAGATGCCTGCCCTTCTGCAACTCTTTGTAAAGCTCCGGGTACATAAACACTGTGTCCACATCCACATCTTCGTCTAGAATAAGAGAAAAGACCGGGAGCATCGTGAAAACAGTGGAGTAGCCGACGACCAGCCAGCCTGAGTAGATGGCGATGGTCGCAAAATAGAATAGCGACGAAAACACCACCTGAATAAGATGTGCGCATTAAATCAGCAGCACGTCGCTCTTGCTGCGTCGTGCACTCGTCACGGTTACCTGAATAATGGAGATGATAAGGCCTCGATGGATGATGAATTGCGAAAGACGTGCACTTCGCGAGTAGGAGTTTCGCCCGTGCCAGAGCATGAGCCGCGATACGTGCGCAAACTTGGTCAACGAAAAATCAGCAGCAAGGGAAGCTTGTTTCCCCTCTTTGCCCTCGATTCCGATCCCAACGTCAGCCGCCTGAAAAGTAAGCGGGCACTGTCAGCTTAAGCCGCAGCACCCTGCCACGAACACAACCCCCCAGATGAGCTGGCTCTGCCCCCGACACGGGATGCGATGCAGACCTGAATCATCGCCACATCGTTCCCGCCATCCCCGATCGCTGCGCATCGACGGCCCGCATGCCGCTTCAGAAGGCGAACGACCAGCGCCTTCTGCGTCGGCGCGCACCGGCAGCAAACGACAGCTGGACACGCACACGCCGCCTCGACAAATTGTCGCGGGAAATTTTCGGTGCAGAGAGCGAGTGACCGCCCGTCGATGACCTGTGATAAGTCCAGTCTTCTGTCATAATTTCAATACCCCAAGGGACGCAATGCCCTACCACAAATCTATCAAAAGGGCATGAGTGACAGCTGTGATGCGCGCTCTACACTAGAGAATCACCGATGGGAATTTTCTGACCACGGGCTCACTCTCCACGTTCTGCGGCATATCACTGGAACTCTCTATAGTGTTGCGGGTCGTTGTAAGTCACCAGACACGTCCCTGGTCGCTTCTGGAGACGGCTGAATTGTTCCTCGGCCTGCTCTCGTGTCTCTGCCGAAAGGTGGAAAATCGGCGCATTCCGTGAGAAGAGCTTAGAGCTAACGGCGATGTTGGTTGCAGTTTCCACCTGTGCACGAAGCACGCAGTTCGATTGAATACACTGTAGGTCATATCTCCATTTGGTATATCTGTCGTGTCGCTAATCAAAAACACTGCGACCCTGCGCGCTGGCATGCGCCTGATTGATTTCTGGTCGCATATTCGCGATACCTTGTCACCGGTAAGCATCCAAACACGGACACCTGCATTTCCAAGCATTTCGAGAGTAGCGGCAACATCATCTTGCAGTTTATCTTCCACACCAGTCAGCCCAAGGAGTGTCAAATTGCATTCAAGCTCCTCCACTGCGCTCCGTATCGCCGCGTCACGGTCGTACAGCTGTCGCTTGGCGGCTTCATACCTGCCCTCCGGATACAGCGATCACTGGATTTCTTCAACTACCAGGCTTCTATGTCGGCGCACGCATTGATGAGGTAACCTTTGCGAAAAGCCGGCGTACTCCTCCTTGGATAGTATCTTCATGCCGTTGACAAGGGTGCGAAGGCCCTTCCGCGCCAGATTCCCACACTCCTCGTCTAGCCAGTCTGAGAACTCGACGATGGGTATCATGGCCACATCGGCGCCTTTCATGAAGAACAGTATCTTTCCAGTTTCCGTGTCCATGAGGATGATGCCCATCCGCTTGGTCTCGGATGAAAACGGAAACAGATTGAGAATTTCGTAGGATGCCTGCAGCCATGAATCATAATCATGATTTTCTTTCTAGATGCACACTCTGTCTCCGCATACCGACAAGCACGCTAATTGGTAGACACGAGCTGCACGAACACTCTACGGGACGCACGCAATCAGTGCCCATTTTTGTAAGTTCATTCTTGCCAGTTGGACATTCTTGGCAGACCTTGGCACCATTCGGGCGACTGACTGTGATGTGGTTCAATGTTCGATCCAACAATTCGAGCCCCACAGCCTTGGCGTATGTCACCAGTGCAATTTCGTCAGGAGATGACGCCTGCACGCCGCCCTTGTGATTTAGAGGGTTATGCATGCGCCACCTTGAGATTGCCTCCCTGGGGGGAGTATGGGACTCCTTGCCTGGTAAAAGCGCGAAGCGGCACCTTCCCCCCCGTCTGTTACATTTACGTTATGGCACAGGGCCAGGGCTTCTACGAGCCAACGCACACGCAGCGGAATTGGGGCTCGTGCATGTGAAGTTGGCTCGTTGTGATCGTCAAAGGCCTGCAGGAGCAGAGCACGCACCTTTTGTGGTCGACGGTGTCAGGGGATCTGGCCGTGTACAACACGGAAGGGTCAGAGGGGCAGCGTAGTAACCTCGGCCATGCTGTCTTCCCCGTATGAAACCTCGCCGAGATTGATCTGTGTCGCAGAAAACCTTGAGCGTCATTCGCGGCAACGCGGAAGCTGCAACGGACGCACGCCTCTCGCAGCGCGCGCCGTCGAGTCAGGTCAAACCTCTTTCATATCCATATGGTTCTGCGTGAGTGTTCCCGTTTTATCCGAAAGGAGGTAATCAATCCGTCCAAGCTCTTCTGGGATGAAGGAGGAACGGACAATGGTCCCAGGGATTTCCCTGCAAAGTTCATCTCAAATTCAATTGTTTCGGCCCTGCCGAGCATGCAGAGATGTCAAGCATCGTACCTGTCAGCCATCATGAAGGAGGAGAAAGCAGTCTTGGCCATGTCAATATTGACGCGAAGTGAGATCGGAATTATGCTTGAGAAGAGAATAATGAATCGCACCAGCGACTGCATGGCAGCATCTGGTGCGCCGCCTTTGAGAAGCACAAGAATCACGGACAGAGCAAACGAGAGAGCAAACAACATTTTGGAAACGTTGTTGATCTCCAGGTCCACGAGCCCAACCTGTGAGACGCACGGCCTAGCAATATAAGAAGATACTCGGCGCACAAACGACCTGCTGAGCTGGCGCGCCGCGCAGTCGGGTCAAGGAACAGCTCAGCACAACCTTTGACTTGGGTGGGTCGGCATTCATAGCGACTCGCGTGTCGACCCCGGTGTAAACCACTAGCCCGAGTGCGTGCCCACCGCATACGACCGTATTGCACCACAATGTGTTCTCGATCGACAACGGTTCAGTGACCTCCTCTGGCGCGCCCGAGTCGCGCGCCTCCGAATCGCGCTGAATGTGGGAGACGTCCTCGACAATGAAATTTCCAACGAAGTAGTCGATTTCTTTCACTGGCATGTCGGCCCACACGCGTGCCTGCATGCCTGGAACCTGGGCATCCGATGGCTGCTGTTGCGTGTGATGCACGGCGCGCCGCAGCTTCCAGTCTGTCTCTCCATCCAACTGGTCCGTTCTGATGAAAACTGCCCCCGACTTGTCCGAGGTACGCATGAGTACCATATCCGCCGGTACGCGTGCTCCCGCAGGAACGTAGATAAGATCCCCGACCGCAATATCGGAGCTAGGAATGTCCACCTGACGTCCGTCGCACAACAATTTCCGGTACACCTCTCCATTCGCTTCCCTGTCTCTGCGCCACCTGTGAAAGTCATCGATGCCTTCCTTGAGGAGTGTCACCCCTAGGACGAACACCAACGGTGCGATATATGTGAACAAAAAGCCCACCTGCTCGGCAAGCAGGCAAACGCTGCGCGTCAGCGTCTTAGCCGTGCGCACGGTTTGGAGCTTAGAACCCGCCAAAAGTATTGGGCGACTGGCCCCTTGCGTTGGTGAGGGGCCCTGGAAGGTGCACTTCGTACCTGAAGCGCAGGAATAAACTGCGAGAGCGCGACCAGGAGAAAGTAGAGATTGGAAAAGTAGCTGAACTGCTCGTAAAGAACCTGGAAGACAAAGGTCGTGGCCGAATACTTCTGGTTTCGCACAGTGTTGGGGACGGCAAGGGCTTCCGCGAGACCCTCGCAGCCCACGGCACCGCCAGCTCTTACCACCGCAGCTCTAATCTCTCCAGAGCCGTCGATTGGAACAACACGCGGCACATGCGCCACTTTGTTGTTCAAGCTCCACATTCGAGGGACAAGACGACAGCAGCACATCAAAACGCCGACAGTGCGTGTTGCGAAGCTTGTCTTCGGGTTTCGCTCACATCCAAGCAGCGATCGCATTTGGGCGTCCTGCAACTTATTCTAGTCAACATTGAGGGCGCTGCACGCGATGTTCCAATTCGGGATGAGCGGGGCGGTCGAACCTCTGATGGATCATCTTCCGACCCAGTGTCTTCACCACTGCGATTCGCAATGGTACGAACCACGAGCAGCTCCACGTCGCCTGGATCACTGTGCACGTGTCGTGATTGATGTGGCATGGCTTTATCTATCGGCAAAAAAGGTGGATGTGAGGAATTCAGAGCCGTACTGCCATCGCAATGCGCACGCAGCCCCGTCACACCCAACTTGACCCAAGCTCAAATCTCTCAGAACCAAAGTACTTTACATGAAGTGAGTGCTTTACAAATTGCTACAGTATACGTACCCTATAACACACCCCCCTCTGCAGTGTACGACAAAAACGACGCGAAACGACGTCTTTTGGGCGAAACGAAGCCTCAAAATGAGTGCTGCGTTGCGAGTCGCAACGGCAAGGAGGTGCACCTGCCTGAATCTTTCATTTGGCGGACATGAGCAAGAACAAGCATGGCACAAGTGCGCAGCAAGCAGCAAAAAAGCTCAGTCGCTGTGATCTCTTCACGATGAACTTCGATGCATCAAGTTGCGTGGAATTGCCCTCGAACGCTTCTCAACAGCAAGACACAACGAACGGTGGTTCTGTCAGCGATGCGAATGACGATATCCTCGCGAGTGAGTCCAAGGGAGCCAACGGTCGAGGACGTAGAAAAATTACGCTGGGCCAAGCGGTCATGCTCGCGATGGAACCAGCAACCCAGCGCGTTGCGAGCTTACCGGAGGCTCCACTTCCAGACCAGCACGTGCCACACAGGCTTCCGCTGTTGAAATCGGCGTCCCAGGCCCTCGAGGGTTCGCCATTGACAAGAGGATCTTCGCGAAAACATTCCTTTGAGGATCTTGCAAGGCTAAGGAGACTACGGGCTATTCCACATTGTTCCCCATACGAGGGTTGTCATCAGTCTCCTCAGCTGGCAGCGTTCTTATCAGTTGAGTGCTGGGGATACACTCTAGAAAGCCCGAATACGTCCAGTGCGGGAACAGATTTTCTGAGTTCGGGTCAACAGTGGAATTGAGCGCGTTACCAGCAGTCGCTTGCACAGCGCTGTGTAAATTTAATCAATGTACAAACATGTTGTGCAGAAACAACATCGGCGAGTGCGTGTTATCCCTCATTCTCGCACGTCCTAGGACCCCCTTCCGCCGTGCGTGCTCGCACGCATTGGGAGAACGGCGTCTGCCCTTTGAGAACCTGCGTCATTTTGCTCTCTTTACCGGGGCAAGTTTCGCCCTATGGCGCAGTGGACAAAGTGTGGGGTAGACCTCGTCTGGCGTGAGCGCCTGAAGAGGGCCTTCTAGCGCATAGTATCGTATGCGCGGATCGTCATGGATAAACAGATTGCTCCACGGAAGCCACACCGCCCCATCGCACGTGCTGCTGAGGAAGGGCAGGTGGACACTTGTCCCCTGTGAGAGGTACGCAACCATCCATGAGAACGTTCCCTGCGAACCAATAAAATGCGGTGCACGATAGGCAAGCGCCATGTCTTCTGCCGGCGTGCCTCCGTGCACCCTGGCCCTGCGCGCCCCAGACCGTAGGATAAACGCGACGTTCCTGTGCTGCAACAACTGGTTGCGCGCATCTGCAAACCAAGATCGATCGCGGGGCGCACACCCCCACTTGGTCCGCAGATGCACGACGACCGAGTGAGCCTCAAGAACCTGCTCCGTCACAACCCACACAGCGCCGCGCCCGCCCCCCGCGACAAGAGACGACAGCACGTGGTCGAAGTACTCGGGCGGAGGGTGCAGCGCGTGGTCTGGCGCGCCAGCGCCAACGTCCGTCTCAAGCTTGCGGAAGTGCACCACGACGTCATTTTGGCCGAGCACCGCGTCGCCCGACACGCGAGGCACTGCGAACAGGTGCGACGCTAGGCTGCGTGCGCTCTGCCGCGATTGCCGGCGGTGAGAGAGGGCCGCGGGGGTGCGGGACCGGACGCCGCGGGCATCGATTGGGCGCACGGCGCGCACCTGGAGGTAGAGGTAGTTCTGGTGGTACTCTCCGCAGCCGATGGTGACAAACACGTCGCGAGACGTTTCCTGTTTTGAGCCCGCGGAGCTGAAAGTGGCGTGCGGGAAGCCGTCGAGCCTGCAGAGAGTGGCAGGTGTCAGCCTCGCGCCGGAGTTTGTCCGTCAGACAAGGCTGTGCGCACCGGCTCGGCGTGTGTGTTCGTCGTGACAAGCGAAGTATCCAGCGCCGTTGGTCCGCAACCAGGCTTGCAAACAAGTACTGGATCATCTGCGGACGCACATGCATTCAGGGCAGGATGGAACCAATCGATGCTCACAAGCGGATCGAAACAGCACTGTCAGTTCCACAGGTACTCTCCTGGTTAGCCATGCGCGATGAGAGGCGAACGTCTGCGAATACACGTGCAGGGCGTTCAGCCGCTTCGAGTGCCCCCGACTTGGCGCATCGCATTCCGCCTCCAGGAATCTCTACTGGTGCTTCTGCCACGCGCAACTCACACAAAAAGGTACCGCCAGCGCAAGCAAGCCATGAGCGCGTCCCTCCCAGGCAGTATGGCCCTGGATCCGCCTGATTCTCGTGCTCGAGAACCGCGTTAGGGAGTGAGCGGCACTTATACAGTGCTGAGCCACGGGAGCTGTTCGGTACGAGACACACTGTCGCTGTGTCCAGTGATGAAACTGCAGCGGAAGGGAATGGTCAACGCCAAGAGAGAGTGTGCGTACCTCAAACGCTGTAAGACACCCTATACAAAGCCATTATGCGTTCTGCTAATCGAATGGCGCTGGGTACCTGCCATTCGCCGGGAAACGGGATCTGCTAGCAGAGCCACCTGCCGCACAGCAACGCGCCGTCGGAACATCGACAGCAAATCTGGGTGCCTCCCGGGGCACACGGAAAAACCTGCAAGGCAGTGACAATTGCAAAATAGCAGACCGCGCTGTCGAGTGAAAGGCTTGTGAAGCCCCGCGATTGTCGGCCGCGGCGGCACCGAACTACAGTCACGCATGTCGAGACCTTGTGTCTCGACAGTGTCAATGAGTTCATGTGTCAATGAGTTCTCATTTATCAATTCTCAGCTCAAAGGCTCAGAGGAACGCGCACAATAAGTCATGCTCAGTCCAAACCAGAACCGATGAAACAACTCGCCTGGACAAGTCCCAGAAAGATTGTGAGGATGAGCAGTCCGCGCGGCGATGGCTTTGTCAAATACACGCTACACCACGCAGTAGAACTCGGGATATCAAAATTTGCGCAGAGGCAAGCATTGTGTAAGAGGATGCCCCAGCGGAGTCTAGCCTGCAAAAATCAGGATGGTCTCCCTGCCTGTTACTGACTTACCTGATGCCTGCGGGCTCTTGGCGCGCTCCCACTTCAGCGTCGAGGACTCCTGTGACGAAGAGCAAAAGCACCCCAAGGGCAGTACCTACCACTGTCCTGACGTGCGAGTGGCCAGCCCCCGCAAGTTTTCCACCATCTGCCCCATGAACCTTCCCTGGTGGACCCCCACTCCGCCCGTCGATGCGGTGGAACATCCAGCAGAGTCTAGCCGATTTTTGTACGTCCAATCAGTCACGTAACCTTTCTGCGCCGAACAGATCGCATGCGTGCGCGGGGGGGCGGAGGCAATGGACACCGGCGTCGCCAGTGAAGATTTAGTGCGTTTGACTCAAAATGAGCTACCGCCCATCGACTTGGTGCAACAACAGGGCGGAGTGCATTTGACCGAGGAGGAGGTCAACATGCTGGTTCAAGCGCTCAGTAGCAAGGACCAGCTTCCCAAAGGACGCAGAAAATGGTTCATCACACGCATGCTACGACGACCCGATGTGCAGGTAGCAAAACCAGCGGTAAATTCCGGTCCGGAAACAAGCGCTGCAGCTACAGACGCGGAAGAAGGATGTGCGAATGACATATGTGCTGCCGCAAGGGTGCGCATCTTCGCTGAGAACATGGATGCAGAAGGAGTCACGCATTGCACTCTGTTGCAGCGCGTCGGCATTGTGGGCTGTGGTGAAATTGCAGAGTCATACGCGGCATGCCTCACTAAAGTGTGTTTCCTCCTGCGAAAGAAGCCACATTGAGGGGCGCGTGCATGAGGCGGGCCGTGCCATATCGCCAGTGTTCTGACGATTTCATGTCGCAGCGTGGAGGGAAAGTTGTGTGCGTCTTCGACCAGAGCCAGGCACGGGCAACGAGGTTTGGCACTCAGTGGGGGTCGAGGGTTGCCGAAAGTCTGTCCCGATTACTTGCCGATGATCGGTGAGTTCCTCATGGTGCAGACCGAGCCTGCGCGTGTCAACAGTCGTCTGACAAATCTGTATCTGCAATCGCGCAGGGTTGGCATCGTGCTGAACTTGTCACCATCCAAGGAGCACTTTGCGATTTCGCTTGCAGCTTTGGAGGCCGGCAGGCACAGCCGAGCGCCTTCAGCCCCTGCATCAAATTGCAAACAGATCTGCCCATGCGCAACTGCGAAATCGGTGAGGTCTGAAAATAACGAGGTGCGTCTGCAGGCACGTGTGGTCAGAAAAACCGCTTGCGCTCTCGCTCGTAGACGCGCGCACACTGGAGCGCGCTGCGGCTGCTCGAGGACTGCAGATCGGCTGCTCGCCACTGAGCTTCTGGGGAGAAGCGCAGCAAAGCCTCGCTCGGCGGATTCGAGCAGGGGCGATTGGCACGGTCCGGAGTGTGTCTGTCGAACTTTTTTGCGGGGCCGCCGAAAACGCGGAATGGAACGGCGGTGATGCACGCACCTTCAATCACTCAGGCACGCTGAACTCCACTTAAGAGAAGTCGTTTGCCCTGCGGAGAGAGTGCAGGGTCTACGACCCCTGCGTAAAGCGCAGGGCGGGTGTTCTAACTGACACCTGTTAATTCACGTAGCAGGCTGGAGCTGCCATTCGCGCATGGGAGCCGGGTCTATGTCAGATGTCGGAGTATATGCTCTGGCGGTGATCACAGCCCTACTCGGTCCTGTGCAAGCAGCAACGGCACACAAGCACGATGAAGACAGCCGACTTGGCGCCGGAGAAGGCGTCACGCGTATCGACCTCTATGAAGTGCACCTAGTCCTTGCCGGGGGAGTTACCGCTCGCGTCGTCACGTCGTTCTCTATCGCCGCGGACCGCAAGCGCTCAATCACCCTCCACGGAGATGACGGTTCTCTCACTCTTGATACCCTCTGGGACTTCGACTCCCCTGTCTCGATCCTTCCCCTCGGGGCTCGTGCGCGCGAGGTGCTCGCTCCGATGCGACCCCCATTCGAACGGTGTGCGCCGCACGCACACGTATGCGACTGGAGCCGGTCAGCCCCATCACTGGAACGCGTGCTCACCGCTGCAGTGCGTCAGGCACGGCGTGCTAATTTTCAGCTGGCCATAACGGGGCGACGTGTGAGCAGCGGCTTGGCGCTGCTTGCAGCAAGTGTGGGGGCAGGCGGAGATCGAGCGTTCACGGGAGATCACGCTGCGCACTTAGTCGAAGTTCTGGAGGCCATCGAAGCGTCTGCCTCCTCCCGGCAGGAAGTGCAGGTATGCAACCCCGCGCCTGTCGAGGCGAAAACGGGCGTGGGTCGTCCATGGTGCAGCTCAGCTCCGCTTTTAGCCGTGTAGACAATGAAAGGGGTGCGGTGACAGATTTCGTCGACTTTTAGTCCTGTTGTGATGCTTGCCTCGACTCTCGTTCCTCGATTCACTCTGTCCAGGGTTGCCTCTGACACGGGGTATGCAAAAACGGTTCGATGCTGATCAGTCTCCCAGTTTGTGGCTCTGCCCGGCTGCCTCCTGCCTCCTGGGCTGAGGTGTTGGCCATTCCAGATGTCGCGGCTTGTGCTAGGTACAAGTGATCTGGCAAGTGCGAAGAGTCCAACTACAATTCTTGATGCAGCCTGGGCGCTCGGAATCACCACGTTTGACGTAGCTCCTGTTTACGGCAAGAATGGGGCGGCCGAAACTGCGTTGGGAAGCTGGTTAGCTCTGCGAAGAATTCCGCGTGAAGATGTAGTTCTGGTCGGGAAAGCAGGTGCGGAGTTCCATTCCAGCCCAGTCCAGGCAACAAGGTCCATCTAATTCTGGTTTCACAGGACACCCCACACGCAATGGTGGCGCACGATTGTCGAGCGCGGAGCTCGAGGAGGACGTGGTGACATCCCTGGAGCGTCTTCGTACCAATTTTCTCGATATTCTTCTGGCGCATCGTGACAATGAAGACCTCCCCGTAGCAAATGTACAGCCACACTCAAGAATTTTGAAATCGACGTTACCGAACGCGCCCTTGAGTGCATATGCTGGCGCCTAAAGTGGCTGGTGTAACCTTCCATAATCCGTCGTGCTCGCAGATCGTTGAGGCCATGCATGCGCTAATCGAGTCGGGGCGTATTCACCGGTGCGCCCTGAGCCACGCCTGCGATCTCACTCGCAGCATCGCCCAGCGTGCCCACCGTCCTGAGTGTTTGAGGCCGTGTGTGCAGGTGGGGTACCTCAAACTGGTCTCCACCGCGCATCGCAGCCGCCGTTGCTGCTGCACGTGCGAACGGCTGGGCTACTCCGACAGTAGACGCAGCACAGTTCTCGCTTGCCATTCCGGCCATTCCGGTTTGCCTGCCGCTCTCGCAACCGGATTTTGCGCGTTTATGCGCGATCGGCACGCACTTCAGGAACCCGAGGGCGGGTTGAAGTCCGGTGTGAACTCATCCAAACCTTCTCCACTTCCAGGTTTGGCCGGGGACTACGGCTGTCGAGGGCGACCACCTGGAGCTCTACGAACGCGAGGGAATCCAGCCAATTGTGTGGGCGCCGCTCGCGAACGGCTTCCTCGCTGGGCGCTGGGAGGAGGCAGACCGCACACGCTTTCCAAACACGCACTATGGAGAAGGGCGCATGATAGCAGCGTTTGTCACACCACTGAATCTGGAAAGACGAACGCGTCTCCGCGCTCTTGCGGCTGAGCTTCGAGTGACCCCGGCGCAAGCCGCGGTGGGGTTCTTACTCGCACATCCGTGTTCCCCAGCGATTACGATCGGAACGACCAGTGTTGCGCATCTCCAAGAGCTGGTTTCGCCCGACAGAATACTGAACCAGCTACCTGACTACCTACCCATTCGCGTGCCTGCCTGTACTGACCTACCTCGGAGCTCTCTGAAATAGTGACGCCTGCCGTGGTGACGTAGGTCGGCGGATGTGATGTACATTTCACGCACGCCCAGCTTGAGTATCTCAGTGGTCCATAGTTGCATGCGTGCCTGCGGTGCATACGCTGCTTCGCATGTTGATAAACGCACATGCTCGCGCTGGACCAAACCACATCAGAGTTTGCCACCACCCTGGGCGGATTCTGTGTGGAACTAGCGGGCTGGCACATGCACATCGCGACCACCCCGATGTTTCACATTACCCAGAATCCCACAGGTCAGCCTCGTCGCTTCCCCACCCTTCGACTGCACGCCACTCCTTGGCGGATTCTTCGCCAGCCCCGCCAACGAACTCCAGAGATGCTTCTGGGGAGTTCGAGCCCGCTTCGCTTTGCAGCAAGTCTGCATCTGAGTCTGTGTTCGATCGGGCCTTGCTGCATAGCTCCGAGTCGCCTCTGCTGGCACTTGATGGATCCTGTTCCCCGCTCGAGATGCCCAGCCGCCCGAAGGCGGCTCGTCCCTCGACGGGCACTTTCGGTGCAACCCATCCCACATCGCCGCGCTCAAGGCAGGAGCCCGGCAAAGGGTCTCCTTCGCCGATGGGTCGCAGAAGAGCCAAGAGCGAAGGACCGCCCGCGTGGTGCGTTGCATTGGTCGGTTGTGCAGCCGGCACGACGAGCGGCAGGCCAGACGAGAGGAAGCCGGCGACCGCCTTCAAAGCATCGGGGGTAGGCGAGTGCGCGCCTGCCCACAGATCTTTCTCCACCCGCAGCCCGAGGCTCTGAAGAAGCGCCGCAGAGTCGAGCGCTGCGTCGAGAAGCTGCAGCTCAGAGAACCAAGGCTTCAGCAGGTCTGGCAGAGCACGTGATTCGCCTGCAAGTCACTAGACGAGCGCAGCACGCTATCTGGCCTAAGATTGGGACGGGGAGCCATGCAGACGAACCTGCACTGTGTCGCGGACACCGTGCGACACGAGGCACGGCAGGCCATGAAAGGCTGGGCTACTGGTCAGCCCGAGCGCATGCGGGATGCAACCAGAGAGCAACACGAGACAACCGAGGCGCTGAGGGAACTCGTGAAGCGCTAGCACCGCAGTTGCCGCTGCCTGACCGCAGCCTACTAGCGCGACCCGTGAACTGTCGCCGTTTGCACGCTCAACCTGGCCAGGCGACCGCCGGTGAGCCGGCTTTCTTGGATCTGGCAAATAAGAAGGAAGCCACCTCGGCGTGGAGGATCTCTGCGACGCGCCCGACTCCCGCGCCGGTTTGGGCCCGAAGCTCGCGGATCTTGCCCACCTTTGCCTGCTGGATCAGCGCATCGAGCCCGCCTGCGCACTCTGCAGTTGAATGTATTTTTGCTCTGCTTCCATCAGGCAGCTTCAAGCGGAGGCGACCTCGAAGCAGCACGTCCGCGTCGTCATCTTCGGCCCCGGCCCCATCCAGAAAAGTGTTCCCAGGTGCCTCCCACTGTGCAAAGACACTATCATTCGATGGTATCCGCGCACCGTCTTTCGGGTTCTTTGTCCGAAGCACGGAGCCGTCCTCCCTGAATAGCTGAGCAGTTTCGTCCATGGCCACGGGTTCCTCCCCGGCGAAAGAGCTGACGAGTTCCTCCATTTTGTCGTGTCCGTGCGCATACACATCCGCGGGCTCAAGCCAGCTTCTCTTCGACACGGAAGAAGTAGGGGTAAGAGGTTGCATGGGCGCCGATGGAAAGACGAACCTGCCGAAGGCCTCCAATAAACAATCCACATCTCAACCGTGCGCGGGACTTGAGCAAGGCACCTGCAAGATGAAAGCGCCTTACTTACGCATTCTAGCTCCGCTGCCGAAGACTCGCCACTGCCCCCGTAGTCATGCAGCCACACAACACACGCCTGCTCTTTCTCCTGTGCTGCAACTGTGGTTGCGTCGGGGTAGGCTCGAATTTCGAACCCCCCCGACAGCCGTTCGCCAGACAACAGAGGGCAGATTTTGTGGGCGCGTCTCCCCCAGACCAGGCCGTCGCATCTGTCGCTGCATGCGTCGCACGAAATACTGCAAAGGTACAGCAACAGGGCCCTCCGGGCCCTCACCAGGCAGTCGGGGCGCATCCGACTGCCTTGAGCACCAACAGTTGGAGCCATTGCTCAAAGTTGCTCAAGTACGTCACCCTCCTTGGTCAGGCCGCTACGATGGCCAGCGAGGAGCGCGAACCGACACTTGAGGAGCTTATGGCCGAACTCGATGCTGGGCCAGATATTCTCGCTCCGCCACCTCCGGCGATCAGCAAGCCTGTCGCATTACCAGCATCTGACACGGTTGGTGACGACCGCTGCGCCAAGCCCGTCGCAACGACAGCGTCTGCTCCTGCAAAAGCCAAGAGGCCAGACGCGATTGCAAGACCCGTTGGTGATGAAGGGAATGACCCGACGGGCAGCAGCAGCTCCGCGGCCGGGGCGCCTAAGGACGAATTCGCGCAGCTTGAGGAGTCGTTTTACCAGGCCCAGAGCCTCGTGAAGTCGTTCTGGAAGTCGACCAGAGAGACGCTCAAAGAGACAGCTGCGTCCGCCCAGCAATCTGCACAACACGCAATGCACTCGCAGCATATTGGCGAGATGGCTGACGTTCTTAATAACGCGTCGCGGGAGCTCCGCGCAACCGCACATGACGTCGTCGCGTAAGGGCCCCCAAGAAGGCGCTAGGCACAACGAAGCTGTAGCAAGGCCCCTGTGTCGAGCTACACTCTCGGTGCTCTCCCCTTCTATGGCTCATGCGTCAATGCAATGCAGGTCTGCCAAGACGCTCAACACGCGTCTTCTTGTCAAGCCCCTGGCTACCTTCGGTGTGCCGCTGACCGTGGTGAGCTCCCAGACAGTGCGCACAACGACACGAGCCTTTGGGAATGCGCTTAACGAATACCTCGGTGCGTGATGTTTGTGGTTTTGTTAATCGATGTTTGCATTATCTGGCGCAGGTCATGCAGCGCGAGTGTGACGAAGAAGACGCGGAGGCAGCTCCCTCCATCGAATGTTGTGACTGAAATGGTTCTTGCAGCTCAGCCAGGTAGAAAGAATCAAGTTCCAGGCCACTAATCAGCACATTGACACGTGCAGGCTGTTCCAGCAGCGCTCGAGCGGCTCATCGATACGATGGAGCAGCACTGCAAGGAAACACCCTGAGCCAGTTAAACACGGAGAAGCCACCAGCCGAAAGGGCCACCGACTCGGCGCATACAAACCCCACGCGCCCAACCCGGATGCTTTGAGGTAAAACATGGCTCCTCGCGTAATCCCCAACTCATCCTCCAGGCTGGGGGCGCACTTCCTGTGTCGCTGTTGGCTCGCGTGCCCACCGCTGGACAGCGAGCACGGCTGCTGGAGCTGCGGGACGCAATTGACCAAGGGCAGGTCGGGCCACTCCGCGAACCACCGCCTCGTGGCTGCCATGCATTTAGCTTAAGCGTTCCTACCTGTAAATTGCCTGAATGGTGCCATGCGTCGGAAGGATGATGTGTCTGTCGGGGCAATCATGACAGGACATCGGAGGCTTCGAGCTTAGTGGTGACATGTTGACATCTGCTAGTCTGATAAAGCTCTTTCTTCTGGAGCTTCCTACGCCGCTTTTGACATATGAACGCTATCACGACTTCCTCCAGGCGCTTCTCGAAGACGGCGGCCCTACAGCAGCAGCTGATGCTGCAGAGCGCATCCCGCCGTGCAACCGCGCGATTGCACGGCGCTTGCTCGCTTTTCTGCACGATCACGTTGTGCTTGGTGCTGAAGACGCCGCTGCTGCAGAGGCACGGCTCGCCCTCGTTTTTGGCCCCCTGCTGCTGCGACCACGCGAGGACGAGCTCTCGCGTGTGATGAAAGACATGCCGCGTGTATGCGCTGCCACGGAGGTGCTCATCAAGCACTCAGCACACATTTTCGGGCATAGCTGCTGGTTCATGCGCCCCTGGATGGGTGTCTATGCATTACGTGAAGGGAAGAGAGGGGAGGGAGATGCTGAAGCCGGGGAGACGATTCTGGAGATTGACGCAGACGGGATCA
>ENA-UOXV01001031-UOXV01001031.1-marine-metagenome-genome-assembly--contig:-NODE-1031-length-39761-cov-26.368483_pt1 | contig 39761 bp, 23 predicted proteins | sample MGYA00238165_ERZ766961 | MGnify/ENA primary metagenome ERZ766961 (study PRJEB28924, sample SAMN03173240) | marine metagenome | biome: Marine; feature: Water; material: Subsurface seawater | place: North... | reverse complement strand
TAACACTAATTAATACATCATCTGTAGCAGTACATCCATTAGCATCTGTTCCTGTCACTGTATATGCAATTGTATTGCTCTCAGTGATAGTTGTGCTTCTTAGTCCTCCCCAGTTTGAGGGTGCATAAAGCTCCACATCAATTAATCCAGAACTTAAATTTCTAAATTCCCATGTATTTACTCCGGTTACTGAAGTACATTCAATAAAATACATTTTAGAAGCATTGGTAATATTCATAAATGCAGCAGAATGATTCCCAAGACTGTAATGAGTTGTAGTAAATGATGAAGTTACTGGATTCCATAATTTTACCCCACTATTTCCCCAGAACCTAAATTCATCTATATTACCATCAGAATATGTGAACTTTATGTAACCATAACCAGAAAAATGAACATCTAAATGATTAATATATACAGAAACCATTTGAGAAGGATCAATGGCAATGTTCTGAGCGCTATGGTTTACTGTTGTTGGCCCCCACGGTAAAAAAATATTTCCTGAATTTATATTAGGAACAAAAGACACTCCATTGGAAATACTATTGTCCCAAGCATAACTTGCTGCTCCTGAGCCTGATAATGTAACACCACTTCCTTCACACACTATTTGATCGTTTCCAGCGGAAACATTGGGAGAAGAATTAACTGTTAAATTTAAAGTTATAATACTATCACATCCATCAGATTTTACAATGGTATTTGAATAGGTTCCAGAAGAAGTTATTAAGTTTCCTCCCCAATTAATACTATTACAAACTGTTGAGTCTATACTTACACTAACTTTTTGACCAATTGTAATATTTTGTGTACTTGAATTTGAGCAAATTCCATTTGTTGCATAAGAAACTGTGTAAATTCCAGAAATAGAATAATCTAAATCTATTTTTCCAGTAGATGAATTTAAAATCAAATTAGAGCTTGAAGACGAAAAAGCACCCCCACTAGTAGCGATTTGAGTGGGTAAATAAGTTTGAGAATTTGAAAAATTTACAGCTTGGCTACTAATCCTAAAATTATCAATAGCAAATGCATTTGCATTGTTGTTGTTATTTAGTCTTATCCCAAAATCTGTGATATCTCCTGCGGGAAGAGTTCCTCCATTCCAATTTGAAGACTGAACATCAACGTAAATATTATTTTCCCAAGAATCGACATATCTATCAGAAGACATTGACCCATATTGGGTAGTTCCAAAAAAATCTGAATAATAGAAAGTACCATTAATTTTCACCATCCACTGAAACCCTCTACTGTTGTTTGCAGCATAATCAACATAAAAGTGAAGACCACTTCTATTACTATTTAAGATTGGGAATTCATTGGTTGAGATTGATATAATAGAAGACTCTCCATCCACATGTTTACCTGAACGCCAGTTATCACCATCTTGAGATGAAGTATTATCTCCCCATTGATCAACTTTAAATAATTTGTAAGCACCACTTGTACTAGTCCACCCAACTTCGGATAGATTTCCAGTATGAGTAGAACCAGCAAAACTTTCTATATAGATGTATGGAGAGGGTTCTTTACAAAAAGAATTTGAAGAATAAGCAAATGATGCATCTTCATTTGAGCTTACTGTAAGTACACCATTTACATTATTATTTCCATCCCAAAAACCACCATTATAACCACCATAAACATAGTCACATGCTCCGCTTTTGTATCTAAAAGTATAATAATAAGTACCTGAAGATAACCCAGAAAAGGAACCTTTAAATTCATCGTTATTACCGTTGTCAGAATTGTAAGTTGCTGCTGACCAATTAGTCCAAGTTGAAGGATCTGAATCATTGGTGCTGTAACCAAATTCTACACTCAAACCTAGCCCAGCTGCATTTGGATCTGCATCTGTCAGTCCTGGTTCGTAAACTTGACCATATATATCAAAAGTTCCACCACAAGCAATTGACCCGCTTGCTGGGTGTTGTAAATTTGCCCAATCCAATTCTGAATTTACTGTAATAAAGCCCGTCTTCGTTTCTGTATCTGCACTACCATTTACAGTTAAAGCAACATCATAAGATCCAGCTGTGGTATAAGTATGCGTTGGATTTTGTAAAATAGATGTTGTGCCATCTCCAAAATCCCAGCTCCAAGAATTTATACCAACAGAGGCAGTACTAGAATCTGTAAATGATATGTTGGTTCCTTGACAAACCGTAGTGACATCTGCGGAAAAGTCGGCTTCTAATGTATATCCTGTCCAAGAAATATCATCAATAATAATTGGTTTATAAATGTTTGAAATTTCTATAACTATGTCACCAGAAATATTTATTCCTGAAACTGTAAATATATGTTCGTTGTAATCATCAAAAATAGTTGATGTTCCTTTTGAAACTCCATTAACAAATAATTCTACTTGTCTATTACCAGAGGATTGTTTTCCTTTGTACAACTTAACTGAGAAATCACTTATTCCACCAGAAATTATCGAAGAAGTAATCTTTCGTGGACTGGTAGGATCACCATAATTAAAGGTCAATGCTGGAAGAGAAATTCCAGAATTATTAGCATCGCCACGGCCATCACTTGATTGTTTGTAGGTCCATGTTATTGAAGAATTCCCAACAAAACTTCCATCAGTAAAACTATTTATAGCATTTGAATTGGTAAAGTCTTCAAATCCTCCTCCACAATCATCCATAAAAATAGTATGGGAATCTATATTGGTCCAATTAGCCGTTGACCATACAGGATCTTCAACTGAAATACAATTTAAATTTGGATTGTTGCTGCCTTCAAAGTTGTTTATAATTGTATTATTCCCATTTCTTAAGTCTAAATTTATAAGTTGATTATTTTTAAAATTTAGTTGAGATAAGGCTGAATTTTGAGTTAAATTTAAATTGATCAATTGATTATCATTACAACCCAACCACCAAATATTAGTATTTTGACTTAAATCTAAAGTAACAAGTTGATTATCAGCACAGCCTAATTGACCTAGGACTAAGTTTTGGCTTAAATCTAAACTACTAATTTGATTATGAGAACAACTTATTTGGGTTAAAGCAGTATTTTGACTTACATCCAAACTATTAATTTGATTATTATTTACAACCACAGCTGTCAGAGCAATATTTTGAGATATATCTAAATTGGTAAGTTGATTCAGACCGCAATTCAAATATGTTAAAGCAGTATTCTGGCTTAAATCCAAATTAGAAAGTAGATTAGAAAAAACTTCCAAAGCTGACAAATTAGGGTTAAAACTTAGATCTAAACTTGTTAATTGGTTCTGCCAACAGCCAAGATTAGTCAAGCTAGTATTCTGACTGACGTCTAAAATTGAAAGCTGATTACCACCACAATACAAATGAGTTAAATTACTGAAATCCTGTAACCCTATTATGTTAGCAATATTTTGATTTTGTATAGCTAAATTAGTTACTCCACTGATATTTGCTGTAGTTACAGAATCGTTATTAGCTATTCCATCCCCCATTGAGTTAGATGCTCCTACTACCACTACATTTCCACTAGCATCATGCGTTTCTAAATAAGCCTCGAAATTATCGTCTGGGACGTAGGTTTTTTGTACTGAAATATTGGATTGACTTATAATCAATTGATAATCCTCAGCTTGTGCGTAGAATGGACTGTAACAAGCGTCAGTTATAGTGCCATTAACTTCACTAATAATTCTTAATCTAAGAGGAGTATTAGCTAATACGTTTGCTCCATCTGCAGTTGGTATACTTAGTGTTCCATTTCCAGTGGAAGTATTAGTTCCGTTGGTTCCATTTACGTTAGGAGGATTTGCTCCAGAAAAAACCTCTTCATTGGCATCTAGAAAATCTCCGTCGTTATTAAAATCTATATATCCCTTGTAATCATGGCCATTATACCAAGTTGTTAACTCAAAATTATAATTGCTGTCTTCTTCTAAAGAAATTGTTTTAAGACATTCCGTTGTAAAATCAACATATCCTCCATCATTTTGTGTGTATGAACTTGAAGCTGAAAATTCATTAACAATAGTGAAATTCATAATGCCACCGTATCCACCACTAGTTGCTGTAGAAGAACTTTGCGGAGTGCAATTAGCATTAGTCAGCGTTCCAGAAATACTAAGGGGACTTTCGTCTCCTTTTGAAAAAATTAGGCTTATTCCACTAGTAGCAAGCATGGCTCTTGACCTTGTTTTTTGGCCAGATGTTAACCTGTCTTGACAAGAAGCATAAGACATAAAATTCTTGGCTGTATTGTCTCCAAAAGTAGCTCCTGTGCAATCGTTTAACAATCCAGATTTACATTGACTAGTATATCTTTTATGCGGCTCTGTATCTGCACAACCATCACTATCTACTCCAATTGTAACATCTCCAGGACAAGCATCTCCAATACCATCATTATCCGCATCACCATCTCCTTTGAAAGTATGGTGGAGATGTAAATAATGTCCAATTTCATGAACTACAGTTGAGTTGTCTCTTGGTGCATTGAGATTAAATGAAGACTGAGCACTCGTAGGGTCAAAACCAAAAACAGAAGCCATCATCATCGATCCTTCATAGGCAGAACCAGTAAAAAAATTGGCATATCCTTGGATTCCATATCCTCCATTGTTGTCTTCAATTTCACTTACAATCCAAATATTAAAATATTCTGCTTCAGGCCATCTGCTTAAATCTTTTAAAATAGTTTCATCTGCTTCTCCACCGTCCCCATAATAATCAACACCTCCAGTGGAATAATTCGGAACAGAACTAGCGTTTATTCTGTTTATTCCAGAATGAGCTGAGCAGTTTGGGTCTTGCTGTGCAAGAGCAAATTCAATTTCAAAATCTACAGGACTTCCAGCTGTTTGGCCACGATATACATCATTTAAATTGTTGATAGCACTTTGGATTTGAGCATCTGAAATATTAGTGCCAACACCAAGTTGTTCTCCCAAATGTAGAACATGAACAACTACGGGAATAGTATAAATATCATTTGAAGATCTTGTTCTTGGTGTGCTTAAGTAAGTAGCTACTTGTTGCTCAGAAAATTGAATTAATTTTTCATAGCTTGTATCTTGCATTAAAATATCATGCTTGTGATCGAAGCCACAAGAATGGAGTGTTGCATTTGATTCTTTTACTCCATTTAAGTATTGAGCAAATGTTGAACTAAATGTAATTAGCACAATAATTAATGTCAATATGTAATTGGAAATTCTGCTCAAAATCTGTTTCTCAAAATATCTAAATGCATCATTAGTCTATAAATATACTACAACAGATAAAATATGTTACCATTTTTAGGTGTTTTTTAGCTAAATATTGATGAATAGAAGAATTTTAATGATTAACTGCATGAAATTTAGGATAATAATTTTATGAATTATTTTAAAAATTAGACTTCAAAAGGGTTTAGTAAAACATTATTTAATTTCATTTAAAAGAAGCTTAATTTATTAAATTAAAACTAATTAATTTTTTGGATTATAATTGCAGAATAAAACTATAAATAGTGTTTTTGAACTTATATTATTCCACGCAATATTTCCAATAATTAATTTTAAAGATATAATAATTCACTACTCAAATTATCAGTTAATATACAAGATTAAAATTCATCATTTACTGTAAATTATTATAAACCCTCACAACTACTCAATGTATTTAGACTATGATCCCAAATAATAAACATATTAAAAAAAATGAATTTTTTTGTTTTCCATACAATTTGATTACTAAAAAAGTTAAACCAAAAATTATTAAAAAGTAAATATTGAATTCTACTTCACATAATAAACCCAAAAGAATTGGTTAAATTTAATACCGTAAATGAAAACTAAATTTAAACTACGATTTATAGGACTGTTTTTGGGCTTGTTACATTCCCAATTTTTTGGGCAAACTCCTATGTTTTCCAACCCAGTTATTACGGGCGGATATCCAGATCCTTCCATCTGTAGAGCTGGTGAAGATTACTACATAGTCAACTCCTCTTTTGAGTATTTTCCAGGACTTCCTATACACCATAGCAAAGATTTAGCAAACTGGACACTAATTGGCCACGGACTTCACAAAAAAGAACAATGCACAGGAAAGATGAATTTGGTAGACGTACAGTCTAACGGAGGCATTCACGCCCCTACTATTCGCTACCACAATGGAAAGTTTTACATTATTACTACCAATGTATACCAGCCTAAAAAAGATGAACCAGCTCAAATGATCAACTTCATTATCACAGCTTCTAACGTAGAAGGACCTTGGTCCAACCCCATTATTGTGGAAGGTGCACCAGGAATAGACCCCCATATTTTCTTTGACGATGACGGTAAGATCTACTACATTGGAAATCATATCCCTAAAAATCCAAACTTCCAAGGAGAAGGAGAAATATGGATTCAAGAATTAGACTCCACTAGTCTTCAGTTAAAAGGAGAAAGACATTTTTTGTGGAGAGGAGCCTGTCAAGGAACTTGGGCAGAAGGACCGCATATTTATAAAAAAGACGGCTGGTATTATTTACTAATTGCCGAAGGAGGAACAAGCTTTAACCATGCGGTAATGATTGCTGCCAGTAATAAAATTACTGGGCCTTACGATGCCAACGACAGAAATCCCATTCTATCCACCAGACATCTTTCTTACGACTATTGGATCAATAGCACTGGCCATGCAGATATGGTAGAACTTCCCAACGGAGAGTGGAGGATGGTTTGTTTAGGCATAAGAAACGAAATAAATAGAGCTTCTAACATGGGAAGAGAAACCTTAATACTTCCTATTAAGTGGGAAAAAGAACCTTACTGGTGGAAAGAAATAAAATACAATTGGCCCGTTTGCAATCCCTCCACTGGAAAAATAGAAAAAAATTATTCTTACTTTCTTCCCATTAAGGATTCTAACTATGTTCCAACACAAAGGGAATACGAGTTTCAAGAAAACTACTTAACCAAAAATTGGATCCACAGAAGAGTTCCACTTGACAATAGCTATGACTTAACTACCAACTCCGGCTATCTTACCATGTACTGTAAAGAGCCCACCATAAAAGAAAGAACAGGCTATAATTTTATTGGGATAAAACAAAAAGAAACTAATTTTGAGGTATCTACCACCATGAGATTTGACCCTACTTTAGACGGGGAAGAAGCAGGTCTATGCCTTATTCAAAAAGACGACAACTACCTACTTTTTGACGTAAAAAGAGAGGACAAAGAAAACGTACTTCAACTAGTAATCAACGACAAAAAGAAAAATCCCATTATTAAAAAAGACTTGGTAATGGGCAAAAAATTCAAAAGCTATATAGAGCTTAAAGTAATAGCAAAGGACAATACTTACCAGTACTATTTTAGATACCAATCCAACGATCTTTGGGAATTATTTGTAACTACAAATAGCGACATATTACTTTCCGAAGGGTATACTGGAGCCCATCTAGGATTATACGCAACTAGCAATGGCACTAAAAGTGTTAACTTTGCAGCATTCGATGTTTTTAAGCTAGAATATTCATACCCGCCTTTAGAATTGAAAAAATGAAAAAAACTATCTTCCTAATTTTCTTGTATTTTCTTATGATTATTGGCTGCTCAGAAAAAAAAACAGAGCCAAAATCTTATCTAGAGATAACCAATAAGCAACAAATAGATAGCATTACTCAAACATTTGTAGATAGAGAAATATACCCTTTTATATATACAAGACTAGAAGATTCTAATGGCGTTGTAGCCTATGAAAATTTAGAAAAAAACCAGCGTTTACTAGCCAATGAAGTTATAGATGGAGATTCCTGGATTAGAATTTGGTCTATGAGTAAAATTGTAACTATTTGCCTAGCGCTTGACTTAATGGAAGATGGCATTATCTCTCTTAGCGATTCAGTGATTAAATACATACCAGAATTTAGTGATTTAAAAGTTGCTGTAAGCCAAGATAGTTTGGAAATAGCTTCTGTAAACTGGTACGAAGATGACTCTTTAAGAAAAGAACCTTGTCCAATAAAATATGTAGAAAACGATTCGGTAATGACCATTGTTCATCTACTAAACCATCAATCTGGATTTTACTACTCTACTACCAACGTAGGTTGTTTAGATTCTGCCATAGCAGATAAAAATGTAGCTACGGCCGAAAACAGTCAAGACCTCATCAATAAATTGGCACTATTACCGCTTTGTCAACATCCAGGTTCTTACTATTACTATGGAATGAATACTACCGTTTTGGGATTGGTTTGTGAAAGAGCTACCGGAAAAACATTGGCAGAACTAGTTAAAGAACGCATTACAGATCCCATGATAATTGAAGGATTGGCTTACGATCTTCCAGAAGGTGCTACCATGCTTCCTAGATTTTCAGGAAAAGACTCTTTACTCAGAGTTGCTAATGGTGGAGAACTAGATATTTTTGGTCAAGATGTACCAGATTATCGCCCAGAACATAAGCTTTACCTTGGTGGAGAGGGAATGATTGCTACGGCAAACGGTTATTCAGATTTTTTAAGAATGCTTCTTAATAATGGAACCCTCAACGGCTACAGGTTTTTAGAAGAAAGCACTATTGAAGATCTTACATCTCCCCATACTCAAAAAGGTAATTCTTATGGATACAACGGTTACAACCTTTGGGTGAGCGGAGAACCATATTTAGAAAAGGGAAGAGGAGATAAAGGTCTATGGATAGGTGGTGGTTACGAAGGCACTCATTTTTGGATAGATACCAAAAGAGGATTTGTAGGAACCATTATGACCCAAATGTCCTGGGTTTTTGATGGGACTTATGGCTACAGTAAAGACGATAGAATAAGAGGGGCTATTTACCAGCCATGGACCAAAGTGGAATATAAAGACTAGAAATGGATAGTGTAAAAGAAATAAAAAGAATATTTAAGCTTCAGTCGGAGCCTAGTAATATTCTAAGGCTAAGAAATTCTTCATTAAAAGAAAGAATTGAAAAAATTAAGCGCATTGAAAATTTTATATCCAGTGACAGTAACCACCAAATTATAGCCAATGCCCTTTATAAAGACTTAAGAAAATCCAACGAAGAAGTAATTACAACAGAAATTACCCCTACTCTACTAAACATTAAGCAAGTAGTAAGAAATTTAAAACAATGGATGAAAGACGACTATGTTCCAACGCCTATTACCATGGTGGGAATGTCTTCCTATGTCAAATACGAATCTAAAGGAAATATTCTAATGATTTCCCCATGGAACTACCCTTTTTTTCTTTCGCTATACCCATTAATTTATGGGATTGCTGCTGGAAATGCGGTTATTGTTAAACCCTCTGAGATTTCGTCAAACACTTCCAAAGTGATAGCCAATATGCTACAGACGCTCTATGAAGAAAATGAAGTTGCTGTTATAGAAGGTTCTGTCAAAGAATCTACCGAACTTTTAAAACTACCTTTTAACCACATACATTTTACTGGAAGTCCCAAAGTAGGAAAAATTGTAATGGAAGCAGCTTCCAAAAACTTATCGGCAGTAACTCTAGAATTGGGTGGAAAATCACCAGTAATAGTAGATGGCACAGGAGACATTAAAAAAATTGCAGAAAAAATAGCTTGGGGAAAAACGCTTAACTGTGGCCAAACTTGTATTGCTCCAGATTTTGTCCTTATTCAAAAAGATCAGCTATCAGATTTTACCAAATACTTTAAAAATTCTGTAGATAAATTTTACAATACTAAAAAAGAAGGAATTGAGCATTCCAAAGACTATGGAAGAATAGTAGATGAAAATAATTTTAAAAGAGTGGAATCCCATTTAAAAGATGCTATAAAAAAAGGTGCAAAAGTAGAATACGGAGGTGAATTGAATGAGAAAGAAAAGTTTATGGCCCCAACTTTACTTACCAATATAACCTTAGAAATGATGGTAATGCAAGAAGAAATATTTGGGCCTATACTACCAGTATTAACTTACGAAAAAAATAGTGAGGTAATAGAAGTATTTCAAAAAATGCCTTCTCCTCTTGCTATATATATAATGAGTTCGAACAAAAAGAATATTAAATTTTTTATGGAAAATACTGTTTCTGGTGGAGTGTCTGTCAATGAATTGATGATGACAGTAGTCAATCCAAATCTTCCTTTTGGTGGGATAAATAACAGTGGAATTGGCAAATCGGGAGGCAAACATAGTTTTGTTGATTTCTCCAATGAAAAAGGAGTGGTAAAAAAGAAATTTGGGAACATGCTAAAACTGGTTTATCCTCCATTCAACAAAAATATTTTCAAATATTTTAAAACAATTGCTAAAATATAATGAACATTACACCAAAACTATTTAGCTATCTTCTACTATTATCTATCTTTTACTTTCTTAACCAATGTCAAACAGAAAAAGAATCTTCTAACATTACACAAAATTCTTGTCATTGTAATGATTTAGTTTACGACGAGCTATACAATTATTTCTTTATTGAAGAGAGAACTAGTCCATATACTGGGAAATGTTTGGAATATTTTGAATCTGGTGAAATTAGCCTAGAAAAGAATTTTATAGATGGGAAAATGCATGGAAATATGCTTAGATTTCGTAAAAATGGAATAAGAAAATCCTTGGTAGAATTTAAGTTGAATTTTATAGATGGAAAAGCTATTTTCTATAATTTACAAGGAGAAGACAGTGTTATACAACAGTACAAAAGAGGAAAATTAGTTTCCAATGGCCATTAGTGATTCAAAGTTAACTTCGATCTCTTTTTTCAGCTTACTTAATTGTTCTTGAATTTCCCTTAATTTTTCTGAATCATTGGTTTCGTAGAGCTCAAATTCTAAACTAGTTTGCTTCTCCTCTAACTTGGTAATCTTTCTTTCCAAAGACTTTTGTTGATTTTGATGCTTTTTATTTATTTGAGATATCTTTTTTTCTGGTTTTTTAGCTTCTTTTACATCACTATTAATATCGTTGTAGTAACTATTTATAAATTGAGTGACTGGCTCGTGGTATACTTTGATTGTTTTATCTTTTATAAAATAAACTCTATCTGTGAGACCATCTAAAAATCCTCTATCGTGAGATACCAAAAGCAATGTTCCGGCATATCCTGCAAGAGCATCTTTTAATATTTCTTTAGAAATCATATCAAGATGGTTGGTAGGCTCATCTAGAATTAAAAAATTATTGGGCTGAAGTAGTAATTTACATAAAGAGAGTCTGGTCTTTTCTCCACCTGAAAGTACCTGAACTTTTTTTTCAGTATCGTCTCCCGAAAATAAAAAAGAACCTAGAATTTGGCGAATATTTTTTCTTACTTCCCCTACAGCAACATCGTCAATTGTTTCGAAAACTGTTTTTTTAGGATCTAATTTATGGGCTTCATCTTGGGCAAAATAACCCATCATAACTTGATGACCCAATTGAATATTACCATTGTAAGAAATGTCTTTCACTATACTTTTGATAAAAGTAGATTTACCCATTCCATTTTTACCAATTAATGCTATTTTCTCGCCTCTAGATATCGACAAATCAACATTTGAAAAAATTTCTTTATCGCCATATTTTTTTTCTAAACCAGCTATTTTAAGCGTCTCTTTTCCCGAGTGAGAAGGTTCTGGAAATTTAAACTGTATACCATCTTTTTCTAGTTGGTCTATCTCTATGTCTTCTAGTTTGTCCAACTTCTTAATGAGCGATTGGGCAAATGCAGCTTTGTTTTTCTTAGCTCTAAACTTATTGATCAGCTCTTGGGTGTGTTTAACCATTTTTTCTTGGTTTTTTTTGGCCGCAACCTGGGTAAATATCTCCTCTTCTCTAAGCTCTAAATATTTGGTATAATTGCATTTGTAATCATAAAGCTTACTATTGGCTAATTCAATAGTTCTATTGGTAATATTGTCTAGAAAAGTTTTATCGTGGGAAATTAAAAGGATAATACCAATATAATTCTTCAAATATATTTCTAACCATTGAATGGATTCTATATCTAAATGATTGGTTGGTTCATCTAATAAAATAACACTTGGTTTTTGGATAAGAAGCTTAGCCAGCTCTACCCGCATTTTCCAACCGCCAGAAAAATTAGAATATGGAAGATTCAATTCATTTTGCTCAAAACCCAAGCCTTTTAAAATCAATTCGGCGTCTTTTAATTGATTATCTCCATCTAACAACAATAATTGCTCGTTGAGATCGGAAAGCTCACTTAAAAGCTGCATATATGCGTCTGACTCGTAATCTGTTCTAGTGGTTAGCTCTAGATTAATTTCATCTAGCCTATGATTTATTGTCAGCAGTTGTTTATTGGCATTTAGCACTTCGTTTAGAATCTCCTCATTAGATGAAACATTTATTTCCTGAGGAAGATATCCTATACTCAAAGAATTGGTGGTATTAATAGTTCCAGAATTTGGCTTTTGCTCACCAGTAATTAATTTTAGCATGGTAGATTTACCTGCACCATTTTTACCAACAATTCCAATCTTATCTTTAGGGTTTATTTGAAAAGAAATATTTTTATATAAATCTCTCCCCCCAAAACTAACCGTGATATTTGTTAAATTAAGCATATAAAAAAAGCCCTAATTAAAGGGCCTTAAAATTATAAAATTATTTTATTCCTAGAAGTGCCATAAATCGTGCTCAAACGTGAAAATTTCGTTTCTAACCCTCTCAGACTCTAGAAGTGCATCCAAACCATCCCAATTTGGAGAAATCTTTCTATCAAAGACATTACTTTCTTTTTGAACGAAAGAGGAGAAATCTCTTTTCCAAAATAAATCATCAAAGCTCATTCGTTGAGCATCATTTTCAGGATTGTAGACGAAAAAGTTCTGAAAAACATACCTACATTCAGGAAAATACAACCAAAAAAGCTGTTTAAGACCTACTACCTCTTTAGTCTCAGGGTTAACTCCTAAAACTACTGGTGAAATACCAATTATCCTTACATCTAACATAGATCTTTGCTTATCAAAAAACCAATCTTCTTTCAAAACATATCTGACAATATCAGCAGATGTATAAGGCTCAATAAAGTCCACCATAATTTTATCACCGTTATTATCAAGTACTACTTCGTCATCAGCAACAGAGTCTTTAGTATCTTGAAATCCAAACATAGCTTTAAGACGTTGTTTAAATTCTGGACTGTTTGTGTTTCCGTTATCAGGCCTAACAGGGTATCTAAATTTATCATCTAAATCAGTTCCTGGATCATAGACAGTAATAGAACCCTCTTCCAAAGCTCCATATTTCATAACTTCAAATAAGGAAATTCTATCGTTTTGTGGTTCTAAGGGGTAATAAAGCTTATGATTCTTTTTTTCCTTCAAATCTAAAACTCTCCAAATCCTTTTACTCCACATAACATCTGCTTCTCTTAAATGAATGTAAGAAACAACTCTTTTAGTAGGAATATGTTCTTGAATATATACTCCATCTAAAACGTTTGACTCTAAACTTATTCCTGAACCAGGCAATTGAGCTAAAAGTGTATTTGATATTAAAAGTATAAACGATATGTTGAGTAAAAATTTCATTTTAAATTAATTTAAGTACGATTCCAGACTCTAACTGAGAGACTCTACCACTTGGTCCTTTAACTTTTACTCTAGTAAATGTTAAACTTCCATTTTTAGGAATCTTTTTTAATGCAGCTTTCATTTGAGGAGTTAATTTGTCTGACTTAGAGTTAAGTTCAATTGGAGCTCCACCTTTAGTAGTAAACATAGTAAAACTTACGACAGAGTATGGAACATCTAATGGGCTATCACCTAAAGAGGCTTTTAGTTTGGAATAACTTACCGCATTTGCTTTTTTAAGATTTCCACCTGCTTTACCTGCAAAATATGCAGTTGGCTTAGGAAGTGGGAAAACTCTAAATAATTCATTTGCTAGCTCGTTAGATTTCCCATTGTCATCCACACCTGAAACAATTAAATTTGCTGTTTTAGCCTTAGGATTAGTAACTGTAGCAACATAAAAACCTTTGCTATCAGGCCCCTTAACAGAACATCCTCTACCAGATAATTTTATAGATTCGGGTTTGTAACCAGATGCAGAAACTTTAATTTTATTATTCCATCCGATATAAAGAACTTGCAAATCAGCTGCAGAAACAGCTGCATTTGGAGCACCAACTGAATAATTAAATTTCCAAGGCTTCCATTTTTTAACACCTTTTTCTTTAACAGCTATAAATCCAGAAAGCACATGATCACCAACAGAACCTGTAATACTTACACTCTGTCCAGCACGTCCTTTAAAAGTTTGCATGTTAGCAACATCTTGTTCAGATTCATTTTTCTTTAACTGAGAAGAATCATCTACCCAATATTTTAATTCCATTGCTTCGGAAGAATCGTAAGCAGCGATCATTACTCTTAATCCGAGAGAGTCTCCCTGATTTATGTAACTAGTTGCAGAAAATGCCAATGGATCAATTTTATTAAAGTTAAATGATTGCACCTTGACTCTGGAGCTTACCAGTTGGGAAGCTAAAGTTTGAACTTGTAAAACATCTGACCTGACTGATGTCATTACAGCTGATGCTGCAACAATAGGGGCATGATCAAATTGACCAAAAATCCATGGGTATTCTTCCCCGTGGTTCATTACTTTTTTAGGAATTGTCATTCTAACGTATATATTTCTAACAGTTTCAGCATCTAGGGGATCTAGTTTGTTTTCTTCGATTTCGAAATCAATGATTGAGTCTACAATTGAAGCAAAAGATTCTCTATCACCTTCTGTCAATAAAAAATCTGGATCTTCAATTAAAGTAGTGTCAAATAAATACTGATGTACAATACCACCTTCTAATGTATCACTTGGGTGATTAGCAATTAAAGCAATTAAAGCATTTCTAAAATGATGTAAGTTGTCCATTAAGTGTAATCCTTCTGGCGCAATTTCTTCAAAGTTTGGTCCAGCTAGTAATCTTGTGGGAGTATCGTAATCATCTTTTTTCGAATAATTTGATAAGTCTCTTATGTGAATGTAACCAGCATCATCTATATGAAATAAAGGATTGTGATATTCGTCATGATCTGTTGAGGCCCCGTGTAATTCGTGATGTTCATCTACTCCAATCAGTCCTAATTCATTAACTTTTTTAACAAGTGCGATTAATCTTGTTTTGGCTTCTGAATTATCGCTAACAATTGCTTCTTCAATGTCATCAAATTCTTCAAATTTAGTATCGGTAGCTGCAGCTGAAATAAGTAAAAAAAGATTTCTTTTTACAATATCGTTACACATATGTCTTGTTAATGTAACGATTTCATCGTTAGTATTTTTATGAAATCCTACTCTTTCAAGTTCGTCAGGTGGTGCTCCAGTTGCTTTAAGGGTAGCTAGTTTTGTGGCAAATTCGTCTGCTAATCCAACATTAAAAGATTCAACTTGTTCAATACTACTTTCTAATTTATTATTCAAAGTTACAAATGCATTAATAATCTCCTTAGATACATTCATAGCTAGAAGAGCCATAAGGACTAAGTACATTAAACCAACCATTTTTTGTCTTGGCGTTTCTTTACCTCCACCCATAATTTATTTTTTTATTTAATATTAGTTGATAACTACTTATTCACATTCATTGCTGACAACATATTACCGTAAACTGAATTTAATGCAGCAAGGTTTGATGTTAAATCAGACATAGTTTCTTTGTATTTTTTTGTATCATCTACAGAAGATTGAAGATTATTTACAATATTTGAAATACCGGATGTCATATCTTCGCTAGCTTTTGAAAGAGCTGTTACACCTTCTAATTGCATCTCATACAAATTGTTAAGCTGAGTTAAATTACCAGAGACTTTGTCTAATTGATCTCCAAAGTTAGAATCGCCAGATGAAATTGATGTGATCTCTTTTATAGAATTTGCTGCTTGATCGTATGCATTAGAAAGCTCTCCAACTTTTGTAGAAGCGCCTTTTAAATTATTTACATAATCATTTGTTGCATCAGAAGCAGAGCTGATATCACCAAGTTTTCCAGCATTATCGCTTAAATTTTTCATTCCGTCACCCAAACTTTTAATTAATTCAGGCTCAATTTTAGCTTTTGCTAACATGTTATCTAGTTGCTCAACAACGGATTCATTTTTCGATTCATTATTTAAATCTGGCAACTCGTTAGGACTATGATCATCACTAGAGTGGCCTAGAGCTAATTCAGGGTAAGCTATTGTCCAATCTAATTCTTCATGTAACGGTTCATGAGCAGATAACATAAAAATAACAGCTTCAATTCCAAGACCACCAATTAACATAATTGTCGCACCTGGCCAATGCTGTATTTTAAACATCGCTCCAATAATTACGATTGCACCACCGTAACCATACACGTACTTCATTATTGTTTTAAACTTTGTACTTTCAAAAAAACTATCTCCTGAACTCATAATTTATTTTTTTAATTATTTAATATTAATTTAACTTAAAAATCTCCTTCTTTATTAGGGCCACCTCTTCCTAGGTAGTTCATTACACTACGAAAACCAATATAGCTCTTTGCAGTATCTTGATATTCATATGTCCTGGTTCCTGTTTGAAGGTAGAAACCAATATCTTTCCAAGAACCACCTCTAATAACTTTTCTTTTCATAGATGGTGGGTCATGGTCTAAAGCATTATAAATATATTCTGTATTCATATCATGTCCATACTCGTACATGGACTCATCATATGCTGTTCTACACCATTCAGCAACATTACCAGCCATACAGTACAATCCAAAATCGTTTGGATGGTAAGAACTAGCTTTGACAGTATGAAAACCTCCATCTTCCATGTAACGTCCTCTAATAGGTTTAAAATTCCCTAAGAAACATCCTCTAGAATTTCTTGCATAAGGACCACCCCAAGGATAAGGATTATTGTCTAATCCTCCTCTTGCAGCATACTCCCATTCGGTTTCACTAGGAAGTCTGAAATCTTGAACATATGTCTCAAAATGAGCTTTTCTCCATGAATTTAAAAACTGAGTTCTCCAAACGTTAAATGCATTACACTGTTGCCATGTGACTCCAACTACGGGGTATTCATCGTAAGCTGGGTGCCAAAAATACATATTAGTCATATATTCATTATTAGCATAAGTAAAATCATGAATCCAACATAGTGTATCAGGATAAACATTTATTACTTCTTTAATAATAAACCTAGAACGATCTTCATGACCTCTAATAGCATTATTTTGACCTTTGCTATTTCTTACACCCAAATTTAAATCTCTGCCGCTCACTTGGCCTGGATCAACTGGAAATGCCAAATCCGGATTTTTCATCTTGACTCTATGATCTGGATCCACTTCTGCAGCAGAATTTGATATTCTTTTAACTAATGGCCTACCCTTTTTAGCAGCTTCTTGCAAATCAACCCAATAGTACTCAAACATTAGTTTTCTTGTGTCAATTTCTTTTCTAGAATAAAATCTATCACTTTCATTTAAAAACATAGACGCTAATAGTGGAGCATATTCAATATTTTGTCCTTTGGCTGGATCGAAAGAAATGTAACTAAATCTTTCATTCCAATTCAACTGCCATTCATCTTCCCCTTTTTCTTCTAATTCATCATCATAAGTAGGTATGAGAAATTTTTCAGGAAATTCAGCTCCCAAAATTCTTCTAGCAATGGAATCTTTAACATAATTAACGAACTGTCGATATTCATTATTTGTAATTTCGGTTTGATCCATGTAAAATGCTGCAACTGAAACAGTTTTTGTTTTGGTATTGTGGCTGTTAGGAACATCTTCGTCACTTTGACCCATGTTAAAAGCTCCTGACTGTATGTAGAGCATTCCGTAAGGGTCTGATTGATACCAAACTGGTCTTCCAGAAGCACCTATTAAATGACCGTTACTTGACTGTGTTGTACAACTAGATATAGTTAGAACAACTAAGATAAAATATAATAATTTATTCATTTTAAAGCTTTTAATCTTTAATCCAAAGCAAAAAAGGATCAATGGACCTCCTGTTACGAAAATTGAATTAAAAAGTTTCATTGTTTATAAAAATCGAGGGTTTTTGGATTTTTCAACTGGTGCTGGTTTTGATATTTTAAAATTATAATTAAGCATAATATCGTGAGATCCATTACTGTAATTTCCAATAACACTTGTTGTAATCCCATAAGAGTACCCTATTCTTAATATACTTCCGTCTGAAAATGGGTATTTATAACCTACCATTGGAGCAATTTCATCACCAAACCTGTAAGTCAAACCAGCCCAAAGCATATTTTTATAAAGTGCGTTGACGTTTACATCCATAATTGAAGAAGATGCATCAGATTTTATTAAAATACTTGGTCTAATCTGGAATTCAGCATTTAGGTCATAATTAAATCCTGCAGTGATCCAGTAATGGTGAACATTTTGAATGTTTAAATCTTCCATATTAAAACCACCTAAATGGGTTGTTGACAATCCAAAATACAAATCATTAGTTGAATAAAAAGCTCCTACATTTATGTCAGGTTTTAATTGTGATACACTTCCACCTTGTGTGCCAGCAACTCCAGGTATTGAATTGTCTAACTCCCAGTTAGTACCTGATGGTGTTCTCCATTCTGCATCAATACTTTTTTGTATAAAACCTACACTTGCTCCAATACCTAATTTACCTGTACCAATAGGTAAATGATATGAATAATTTAATCTTGCAATACTATTTTTCTCAAATCCGAGTTGATCCGAAACATAGGTCAACCCTAAACCTCCTCTTACTAAACCTACAGGTGCATGGACATTGACCATGGCTGTAGTTGGACTTCCCGAAAACCCGGACCATTGTTGTCTAGCAATCATAGTTGCATTAATATTTTTATCTATCCCCGCATAGCCTGGATTGAAGGACAAATTATCAAACATATAGTGCGTAATTTGATAATCTTGTTGTGCAAAAACATTTCCTGAAAGGATTATAAGTAGTACGTAAGTAATAGTTTTTTTCATTTATTCATTTGAATATCAATGTTTTATCTCAAGAATGTCCCAATTTAACAAACTTCAATAATACACGAAAATACAAAATTTAACTTGTAAATATAATAATTATTCAACTAATTTAACTTCCTGTAAGTCTTCCACCACAAATCTGGAATAGATCCATTTTGAGCAATTTTATAATCTTCATAGTTACAAGGAATCAAATGGTGGCGCTCAAATTTGAAATCTTTTACAGGGGGATAGGGTACTTCTAACCACCATCTCTCTGTTTTTTTACTTTTGTGAAAAATAAGATTCTGTTTAGAATCTTCGTGATAAACATAGTACTTAATTAAATCCTTTTTATTTCCTACAGGAAAATCGTTTTTTCTTTGAGAATAGCCAATGACTAAAAAGAATATTAGCTGAGATACCAACTCAGCATCTACTTCACTAATATCTCCAGACTTTAAATTGTAAAAACCAACACTTGAAATTTTATCACTTAACCCAGCGTATTTAATCATTTGACACATTTCGTTACCAAAAAAACCATTTGGATGATTGGAAGTGCTGTTTTTAAATTCGGAATTCCTCAAAGAAGATAAATCGATACTTAATAAATCGGTATTTCTTAAAATGGGCTCTGACTTGGAAATAGTGTTTTGAAGCTCTCCTAGACGAACATAATCAAAAAACAGTTCATCAAAAAACCTTAAGTCATCTGACCCAACATAATACTGCTGACAACCAAGAATTGAAAAATTAAATAAATTATTGGGACTATGAAGTAGTATATGATTAATATAGTTTTTATCAGAAATTTCTTGCTCTTGGTCAACAACTACATCAAAACTATGGTCAATACAAGTTAAATTAACAGGTTGCTCTAGTTGCTCATACCCTAAATAGTTTGCAAAAGTTAAATCTTGAGAACCCCCTAAAAAAACCAAAAGCTTACTTTTTTTTTGAATTTCAAAAGTTATTTCCTTTAAAGCAGCATAAGTATCCTTAAGTGAAGAACCAGCGTCTAGAATACCAAGATCTGAAATATTTAAGGAGCCTTCCCATTTAAAATTATAAAGTTTATTTCTGATGGAGTAATGGTCTATTTCATTGTTTTTCTCACTCGAACTTCCTCGATTTTCATGGATTGTTAAAAACACAATATCAGAGGATTCCCATTCAGGAAAACTATTTACATGAGAATCAACAAAACTTCCAATCGAGTTTTTAGAAAACTCTATTGAATGAATTGGTTTGAAATAAATTTCAAGACTCATTTATTTTGCTTTTAAAAAAGATTTAGCTTCTTCTAAAGTTAATTTCGCAGGATCTTTTGTAGGTGCTAATTGTTTTTTCTTCTTGCCAGAAATAACAAAGAATTTACCCCATCTTCCTTTTTCAACCGAAATGCCCTCTTGCTCCCAGTTTTGAACGACTTTTTCTATTTCTTTTTTCTTCTTTGCTTCAATTAATTCTATAATATCTTCATTAGAAAGATTGTCAAAATCGTATTTCTTATTTACATTTATAAACAAATCATTCCACTTAATAAATGGTCCAAATCTGCCTTTCCCTTTAGATACTGGAAGATTTTCATATTCTGCAATTGGAGCATTTGCTGCTCTTTTTTCATTAATTAATGCAATGGCATTTTCTAATAAAACCTCATCTGGTTCTATACCTTTTGGAATGGAGACATTCTCTGTACCAAATTGTATATATGGACCAAATCTTCCAACCTTAACAGTAACCTCTAAATTCTCGTGTTCACCTAAAGATTTTGGGTAATCGAACAGTTTTAATGCTTCTTCTAAAGAAATAGTTTTAATATGTTGCCCCTCCTTTAAGCTTGCAAACTTTGGTTTTTTAGTTTCATCCGATGTCTCTCCAATTTGTGCAATAGGACCGTACTTCCCTAGCTTAACATATAAAGACTCTCCACTTGCAGGATCTTTACCAAGCAGTCTTTCTCCGTTGGCTCTTTCTGCATTGTCTTTGGTATATTCTATAGTTTTATGAAATGGAGAGTAAAAACTGGACAACATATCTGTCCATAACAATTCACCTTTTGCAATTGAATCCAATTCTTTTTCAATATCAGCAGTAAAATTGTAATCCATTATATTTTTGAAATGCTCCACCAGAAACTCGTTTACTACTTCCCCTGTAGTTGTAGGAAAAAGTTTTTTTCTATCTGCGCCAAAATTTTCACTTAAATCAATTTTAGTGATAATGTCTTCTTTTAATACAAGTTGCTTTATAGCTCTAGACTTACCTTCAATATCTTTATTCTCTACATACCCTCTGTCCTGAATAGTTTTAATAGTTGGAGCGTAAGTCGATGGTCTTCCAATTCCCAATTCTTCCAGCTTTTTAACTAGTGATGCTTCGGTAAATCTTGCAGGTGGTCTTGAAAATTTTTGAGTTGCAGAAATTTCGTTACAATTCAATATTTCTCCTTGAGAAACATCTGGCAACTCCTCAGTTTTACTATCTGAATTAGCGGACTTATACAGCTTTAAAAAACCTTCAAACTTTATTACTTCTCCAATAGTATTGAAATTCTGCTCTTGCTCATTATGACCTATCTCAATAGTAGTTCTTTCAATTTCCGCATCACTCATTTGTGAAGCCATGGTTTTTTTCCAAATTAAAGAGTACAGCTTGTCTTCAGGTGACCCATCCCCTATGGAGCTAATTGAAAAATTTGAAGGCCTTATCGCTTCATGAGCCTCTTGAGCAGACTTGTTCTTGTTCTGGAATTTTCTTGGATTTGAAAAATTAGAACCAAAATCTTTTTCAATTTGTTTTTGAATAGCAGTCATTGCATCCTTAGAAAGACTCACAGAATCTGTTCTCATATAGGTGATTCTTCCAGATTCATAAAGTCTTTGAGCAACAGACATTGTTCTTGAAACATTAAAGCCTAATACTCTACTTGCTTCTTGCTGCAAAGTAGAAGTGATAAATGGTGCAGATGGGGTCCTTTTACCAGGTTTTTGAGTTATTTTTTTTACTTTGAATTCTTTATCTTTAGCTAGCTCTAGAAAACTTTCAGCATCTTTATATGATGAAAAGTTAGATGCCAATTCTGCTTTAAAGACAACACCCTTTGATTCAAACTCAGCAACCACTTTGAATGTCTCAATTGGTTGGTGATTTAATATTTTATTTTCTCTTTCTACAATTAATTTTACCGTAACAGATTGCACTCTACCTGCCGAAAGACTTGGTCTAATTTTTCTCCACAAAACTGGGGATAATTCAAAACCTACAATTCTATCGAGAATTCTTCTAGCTTGTTGAGAATTTACTAAGTCTTCATTTATTAATCTTGGGGAGTCTACAGCTTTTAAAACTGCCTTTTTTGTAATTTCATTAAAAGTTATTCTTTTGGTATTATTAGTATTTAATTTTAACGCATGTAATAAATGCCATGAAATTGCCTCTCCCTCACGGTCCTCATCCGTTGCTAACCATACAGTTTTACATTTTTTTGCAATACTTAAAAGTTCGTTGACCACTTTTTTCTTTTCTTGTGGAACTACGTATGTGGGATTAAAATTATTTTCAATATCAATGGGATCTCCTTTTCTAGGTAATTCTCGGATATGTCCGTAACACGATTTTACAACAAATTCACTCCCTAAAAAACCTTCGATGGTTTTGGCTTTTGCTGGGGACTCTACAATTACTAAATTATTCATTTAAATACTATTTATTACACTAAACAAGGAATGCAAAGAAATAAAAAATATAGTTGATTGAACAAATTGCAATAAGAATTGATTAACTTTTTTTTAGGTATAACTACAATAATTTATCAATAATTAACACTGTCATAATGGCAGTTAACAGATTTGAATTATCTTTGTGCAATATTTGCTTAAAATGGAAAAGATTATTTTAGAGGAAAAACAAGGAAATCCAACTTTTAAAGTCAGTTTAAAGAACAATTCTAAGAAACTTTATATAGAAAGTTATGGGTGTCAAATGAATTTTTCTGATAGCGAAATTGTTGCCTCTATTTTGGATAAAAATGGGTACAACACAACTAGAAATCTCGAAGAATCTGACTTAATACTACTTAATACTTGTTCTATACGTGAAAAAGCAGAATTTACCGTAAGAAATAGACTTAAGTCTTTCAAAAAGCTAAAAAAACAAAATCCAAAACTAATTGTTGGTGTCCTAGGCTGCATGGCCGAGAGGATGAAAGAATCTTTACTAGAAGAAGAGAAATTGGTGGACTTAGTAGTAGGTCCGGATGCTTACAGAGATTTACCATCTCTTTTAGAAAATGTGGAGGGAGGACAAAAAAGTGTGAATGTGTTATTGTCAAGAGAAGAAACCTACGCAGACATTAGTCCTGTAAGATTAGACAGTAAAGGAATATCTGGATTTATTTCAATTATGCGAGGTTGTGACAACATGTGTTCTTTCTGCGTAGTTCCTTTCACAAGAGGCCGGGAGAGAAGTAGAAGTCCACTTACAATTGTTGCTGAGGCTAAGGACTTATACCAAAAAGGGTACAAAGAAGTTATCCTTTTGGGACAAAATGTAGATAGCTACAGGTGGAATACAAATAAAAAAGAAGAAGTAATTGACCATAACATTCCTACCACCAACTTTTCTGAACTTTTGGAAAAAGTAGCTCTTGTAGCTAACGACTTGCGCGTAAGGTTTTCTACTTCACATCCAAAAGACATGACAGATGATGTAGTTCACGTGATGAAAAAATACCGAAATATTTGTAATTACATACACTTGCCCGTGCAATCCGGAAGCTCCAAAATTCTTCAGAAGATGAATCGAGGTTATTCCAAAGAGTGGTATTTAAAAAGAATAAAATCAATTAGAGAAATAATCCCTGATTGTGCTATTTCTACAGATATAATTACAGGGTTTTGTGATGAATCTGATGAAGATTTTCAGGAGACTTTAGATCTTATGAAAAAAGTTGAGTTTAACTTCTGTTATATGTTTTTTTATTCTGAAAGACCGAAAACTCTCGCAGAAAGAAAGTATAAAGACAATGTTCCCTTAGAAATTAAAAAGTCAAGACTTCAAAAAGTAATTGATCTTCAAAAAGAACACTCTTTAAAAAGCAATGAATCTTCTGTTGGGAAAATAATGGAAGTGTTAGTTGAGGGTCCTTCCAAGAAATCAGCACTTGAATACTGTGGAAGAAATGACGAAAATTACAAAGTTGTTTTTCCTAAGGAGGATTCTAAAGAAGGAGATTATGTAAATGTACTTATCGAAAGATTTACTTCGGCAACATTAATTGGTAAAATTATTTAAAAATGAATTTACAGACTGTTAAAAATAGATTTGGAATTATTGGAAACTCTGAGCCTTTAAATAGAGCATTGGATGTAGCTATTCAGGTTGCACCAACTGATATTACTGTTTTAATAACTGGAGAAAGTGGTACTGGAAAAGAAAATATGCCAAAAATCATCCACCACTATAGCTCTAGAAAACACCACGAATATATAGCTGTAAACTGCGGTGCAATTCCAGAAGGTACCATAGATTCAGAATTGTTTGGACATGAAAAAGGTGCATTTACCGGAGCTACAGACAGTAGAAAAGGATACTTTGAAGTTGCAGACGGAGGAACTATATTCTTAGACGAAGTTGCTGAACTTCCTCTTCCTACACAAGTTAGACTTCTTAGAGTTTTAGAAACTGGAGAGTTTATTAAAGTTGGGGCTTCTAAAGTCAAAAAAACAGATGTTAGAATTATAGCTGCAACGAATGAAAACGTTCAAAAAGCTATTCAAAAAGGTAAATTTAGAGAAGATCTATTTTATAGATTAAGCACTGTTCCTATTTCTTTAGAGCCTTTAAGAGAAAGAAAAAATGACATCCATTTACTATTTAGAAAATTCTCTGCAGATTTTGCTGAAAAATATAGAATGCCTGGAATTAGACTAAATCCAAAAGCAGTAGATATACTAGAAAAATATTCATGGCCAGGGAATATAAGACAACTTAAAAATGTAGCGGAACAGATTTCAGTTATTGAAAACTCAAGAGAAGTTGATGAACTTATTTTAACTAAATATCTTCCAGACATTGATTCTAGCAGAAATCTTCCAATGGTAATTGATGGCAAAAAAGAAAGTGACAACTTTTCAGAAAGAGATATTTTATATAAAGTACTTTTTGAAATGAAGCAAGACGTTACAGAGATGAAAAGGGTTATTGTAGATCTTTTAAATAATAACAATTTATCTAGCAACGAAAAAACAGCATTAATTACCAAACTGAGCGATTCTTCGAAATTGGATGGGGAAATTAAATTTGATGAGCAACCCAATAACACAGTTTCTCTGCAAGAAGAAAACATTAGAGAAGAGCCACCATCTTACAATATTTCCTTTCAAGAAAGTGTTGAAATTGAAGAATCTTTATCTTTAGAAGAAAGGGAAAAAGAACTTATTCAAAAAGCACTTAAAAAGCACAACGGCAGAAGAAAAAATGCTGCAAAAGAACTTGGCATCTCTGAGAGAACTCTTTACAGAAAGATAAAAGAATTTGAAATTTTAAAATAAGTGAATAAACTAAAAATAATATTTATAAGCATAATATTAACTAGATGTGCACTTCCCCAATTTAGTTTTAAATCTGGTGGTTCTGAAACCAAAGAAATTAATGCCAAAACAGTACAGGTAGATTATTTTGATAATAAAAGCGCAATTGGTGGTTCGTTTCTTGGAGCATCCTTCACAGAGAGCTTGAGAGATATTATGCAATCTCAAACAAAGCTTAATTTAGTAGCTGAAAATGGAGACTTACAAATTAGTGGCGTTATAAAAAACTATATAATTAGCCCTGTAAACATACAAGCAGGAAGTGAAAGTGCAGCCCAAAACAGACTCAAAATGTCTATAAACGTAAACACTTATTACAATCAAAATGACTCTATTGGGCTTAACAACAGTGCATTTAGTGCTTTTGTAGATTACGATGCTACATCAGACTTTAGTTCAATTGAAGAAGAATTAGTTGAAAACTTAAATTATCAAATTACCCAAGATGTTTTCGACAAAATATTTGGTGGAGAATGGTAGAATATCCATTGGAAAATATCAAGCAATTAATAGAGACTCCCGAAAAAGCGTCTGAAAAAGACCTTGAATTTTTTTTCGAACTCACTTTAAAATATCCATTTTCAGGAATTTGCTTTTTGTTTTTATCTAAAATTCTTAACCATCAAAAAAGAATTGGTTTTGAAAAATCGCTAAATAGTACCGCGCTGAGAATTGGTGATAGAGGCTTGCTATACGATAGAATTCATACTACTAAAAAAATAAAAGAGGATAAAAAAAATGATTTTAAGCAGGGAAAAAACAACGATTTAAATGTTTTAGAAAAAAATATTTATGGCAGCTTAATTCAAAACCAACTAATTAATGAATTAGAAAATCAACAAGAGGTTTATCTTTCTGAGCGAGAAGTTGATAGTCCTATTAAAGAGATTATGTCTCTTAACGAGTGGTTGCTAATTAAACCCAGACAAAAATCTAATTCTAGAGAAAAGGAAATTGACAATATAATTAAGAATTTAAACGATAGAAAAATTTCTACAGAGAAAAAGAACTTCTATTCTGCCGCCAATGCAGCTAAAAACAGTTTAAAAGATAACCATGAGATGAATACTGAAACATTGGCTGAAATATATGTAAAGCAAGGCAATTACCCTAAGGCAATTGAAATCTATGAGCAATTGATGTTGTCTAATCCAGAAAAAAAACTTTTCTTTGCAAGCCGAATTAACTACATTAAATTAAAAACACAACCATAAGATGGGAACTTTATTAATGATATTATCAACTATTACAGCAATTTTGCTAATTGTAATAGTTTTACTTCAGAACTCAAAAGGTGGAGGGCTAGACTCTTCATTTGGAAATGTTAACCAATTAGGTGGGGTTGCCCAGTCCACGGAAACCATTGAAAAAGCTACTTGGACTTTAGCAGCTGTTATGGGCTTTTTAAGTCTTTTAGCTGCATTTAATTTTGGCGGTGGCAATAACGAAATTTCAACTGACATAGATAAAAACGAAGGAATTAGCTTGCCGTCTTCTGGTGATCCAATCAATCTTCCAACTGATTTACCTAACTAATTTAGTGTCAGGATGTCATTTTTTGACCTCATTAAGGTCAAATTGTCAATATTCTATTAACTATAATTCAATGGCACAAAATGTGCTAAATAAACCTATAAATAATAAACGATAAACAATGTCTATAAATGTAAAACCACTAGCAGATAGAGTAATTATTGAACCATCTGCTGCCGAAGAAACTACATCAGGAGGAATAATAATCCCTGATACAGCTAAAGAAAAACCAAAAAAAGGAAAAGTAGTTGCTGCTGGAAGCGGTAAAAAAGATGAACCTGTAACTGTTAAGGTAGGTGAAACTGTATTGTATGGACAATACAGCGGAACAGAAATTAAAATTGATGGAAGTGATTATCTTATTATGAGAGAAAGCGACATTTTTGCAATTGTTAAATAATTAAATAAAATAAAATGGCTAAAGAAATAATATTTGATGTAGAGGCAAGAGACAGACTTAAAAAAGGAGTTGATGCACTTGCTAATGCGGTAAAAGCAACACTAGGTCCTAAGGGAAGAAATGTTGTTATTGATAAGAAATTTGGTGCCCCACAGGTAACTAAAGATGGAGTAACTGTAGCTAAAGAAATTGAACTAAAAGATCCTGTAGAGAATATGGGAGCTCAAATGGTAAAAGAAGTAGCATCTAAAACCAACGATACTGCCGGTGATGGAACTACAACTGCTACTGTTTTAGCTCAGGGAATAATTAGCGCAGGTTTGAAAAACGTTGCTGCTGGTGCAAATCCAATGGATTTAAAAAGAGGAATTGATAAGGCTGTTAAAACGGTTGTTGAAGAACTAAGAAAACTATCCAAAGATGTTGGTTCGGATAATGATAAAATAAAGCAGGTAGCATCTATTTCTGCCAACAATGATGAAACCATAGGTTCTTTAATTGCAAAAGCAATGGAGGTTGTTGGAAAAGATGGTGTAATTACTGTTGAAGAAGCAAAAGGTACCGAAACTGATGTAAAGACTGTTGAAGGAATGCAATTTGACAGAGGTTATTTATCTCCATATTTTGTAACAAATGCAGAAAAAATGATTGCAGACTTAGAAAGTCCTTATATTTTAATTTACGATAAGAAGATTTCTAACATGAAAGACCTTCTGCCGGTTTTGGAACCAGTTGCTCAAACTGGAAAACCATTACTGATAATTGCTGAAGATGTGGATGGTGAAGCATTAGCAACATTGGTAGTAAATAAAATAAGAGGCTCTTTAAAAATTGCTGCTGTCAAAGCTCCTGGATTCGGAGATAGAAGAAAAGCAATGCTTGAAGATATTGCAATTTTAACTGGTGGAACTGTAATTTCAGAAGAAAGAGGTTTTAAAATGGAAAACACCACTTTAGATATGCTTGGAACTTGTGAAAAAGTCGAAATTGATAAAGACAACACTACCTTGGTTAACGGGGCAGGAAAAAAAGATGATATTCTGGCTAGAACCAACCAAATTAAGGCTCAGATAGAAACTACAACTTCAGATTACGATAAAGAAAAGCTGCAAGAAAGATTGGCAAAATTAGCTGGTGGAGTTGCAGTTCTTTATGTAGGTGCTGCTACAGAAGTAGAAATGAAAGAGAAGAAAGATAGAGTAGACGATGCCTTAGCTGCAACAAGAGCTGCAGTAGAAGAAGGAATTATTCCTGGTGGTGGTGTAGCGTATATTAGAGCTGCGACTTCTTTAGACGAGGACAGCGGAGAAAATGAAGATGAATGTACAGGTATCAAAATAATTAAAAGAGCTATTGAAGATCCTTTAAGAACCATTGTTGAAAATTCTGGTGGAGAAGGTGCTGTAATCGTTCAGAAAGTTAAAGAAGGCAAGGGTGATTTTGGATACAATGCTAGAACTGACAAATATGAGTCTTTAATGAAGTCTGGGGTCATTGACCCTACTAAAGTTTCTAGAAGTGCATTAGAAAATGCTGCTTCTATTGCTTCAATGATGCTAACCACAGAATGTGTTATTTCTGATGAACCAGAAGACGAAGCTCCAATGCCTCCTATGGGAGGTGGAATGCCAGGTGGAATGCCAGGCATGATGTAGTATTTATATTATTTAATTCTATGAAAGCCTCATTTTATAATGGGGCTTTTTTATTTAGAATTTTTCAGGATGCCCTCTACTACTGAAGGGTCTAATAATGTAGAAGTATCTCCCAAAGTAGAGGTGTCTCCTTCTGCAACTTTTCTTAGAATTCTTCGCATAATTTTTCCAGATCTAGTTTTAGGCAAACCTTTAACAAATTGAATTTTATCTGGTTTTGCTATTGAACCAATTTCTTTAACAACTGTTTCTAAAATTTGCTCTGTTAGTTCATTTTCAGAATTAGAACTCTTATCTAAGATAATGTAGGCGTAAATACCTTGACCCTTAATGTCATGGGGGAAACCTACCACAGCACTTTCAATTACTAATGGGTGCTCATTAATACCATTTTCAACTTCGGCAGTTCCTAGCCTATGTCCTGAGACATTTATTACGTCATCAACTCTACCTGTAATGCGATAAAAACCATCTTGATCTCTTTTGCAACCATCGCCAGTAAAATATTTTCCTGGATAATTAGAAAAATATACGTTTTTACATCTTTCATGATCGCCATAAATAGTTCTAATCATACTAGGCCATGGGAACTTAATACATAAATTACCTTGAACATTATTTCCCAACAATTCGTCTCCATTTAAATCAACTATACAGGGCTGGATTCCTGGTAATGGAAGAGTAGCATAAGTAGGTTTGGTCTTGGTAATATTTGAAAGTGGAGATATTAGAATTCCTCCTGTTTCGGTTTGCCACCATGTATCAACAATAGAACATTTTTCTTTTCCAATGTACTTATTATACCAATGCCAAGCTTCTTCATTAATTGGCTCACCTACACTACCTAAAGTTTTTAAAGAACTTAAATCATACTTTTCAGGAAATTCATTCCCACATGCTTGAAGAGCTCTAATTGCAGTAGGTGCAGTATAAAAAATATTTACTTTGTGCTTGTCACAGATTTTCCAAAATCTACCAGCATCCGGAAAAGTAGGGACCCCCTCAAACATAATTGTTGTAGCTCCAGCTAATAAAGGGCCATAAACAATATACGTATGACCAGTAATCCATCCAATATCCGCAGTACACCAATAAATATCATTTTGGTTGTACTGAAACACATTTCTAAAACTATACTCTGCATAAACCATATAGCCTCCACAATGGTGTTGTACACCTTTGGGCTTCCCTGTAGAGCCCGATGTATATAAAATGAATAATGGATCCTCAGAGTCCATCTGCTGAGCTTTGCATAAACTACTAGCTTTGGATGTTTCTTCCTTCCACCAATAATCTCTTTTGGGCTTCATTAAAATATTTTCACCTGTTCTTTTAAGAACAATACAACTTGTAATACTTGAACACGATTCCAAAGCTTTATCTACTATTGCTTTTAGATATAATTGTTTGGACCCTCGATAAGACCCATCACTTGTTAAGAGAATATTACAACTAGCATCGTTTATTCTATCTGCTAGAGCTTTAGCTGAAAACCCTGCAAAAACTACCGAATGAATTGCCCCAATTCTTGCACAAGCTAAAGTAGCTATTGCCAGCTCTGGAACCATTGGCATGTATAAACAAATCCTATCTCCTTTTTTAGCCCCATGATTTTTTAAAACATTTGCAAAAATACTTACTCTAAGATGAAGTTCTTTGTATGTTATCTTTATTACTTTCTCTTTTGGATCATTAGGTTCCCATAGAATTGCTACTTGATTTGGTCGTGTTTCTAAATGTCTATCTAAACAATTCTCAGTTATATTTAACTTTCCGCCAACAAACCATTCCACTTTAGGAGTGTTAAATTCCCAATTAAGAACCTTGTTCCATTTGGACATCCATTGGAAAGAAGATGCTTTTTCTTCCCAAAAACTTTCAGGATGGTCTATGCTTTCTTGGTAATCTTGATAATATTCGGCTAAACTCTCTATTTTCTTCATGCAAAATTTGTATTAAAATAATAAAAATATAGGAAATGTTAATCTAAAAAAAACCACCTCAGTCCAAACTTTAAACAGCGATCTGCAATGGGAAAATGAAAAGCAGAAAAGTAATCAAATCCCGTTAATCCAGAATTTAAATGGCTAACCATAAGAAACACTGTAACACTTTTAATTTGGGTTTTTGCTAAAAAATCAATCATGAAATAGGAAGGTTGTATGCGCTCATTACTAATTGTAAACTGATTTAGTTCGGAGGAATATCCTGGCAAAGCATAACTACTAAAAACTTTAGCATTGACACCTAGAGATAGCTTTAAATTACTTTTTTCATTTCCAAAAATATAATTGAATTTTACTTGCCCTACCCAGTCAGGTAATTGCAAAATTTGAGCTCCTCCCTGGTACTGATAGACAATCTCAGTGAATAAATTATATTTTTTCTTTATCAAATTATAATTTAATGAAGATTGTATAACCTGTAATGATGAATCAAATTGTAATGGCTCTGAATATTCACTAAAATATATTGGCCTATAAGCCTGATTAATTTGTGACTTCAAAGAAAATAACCCTGCAGATATTTCTGCAGAAGCATTCCAGAATAAAATATTATTGAACTGTTTATTATGCCAAAAGTGGTGATTACTTTGGTAATTGTTAATTTCAAAAACTGGTCTAAACTCACTTAAATCTGCAGAAATTTTAAACTTTTTATCTTTTAAAATATAATTTTCATAAAGAAAATTAATTTCATAATTATTCTTTTTATACCCTAAAGGGTAAAAGTTACCGCCTAATCTAAAAGAATTATTTATTTTACTTTTACTAAAATCTAAACTCAGAGACTGGTTGGTTAAAATAGTATCGATTAGTTTATTTTTATAAGACAAAATTTCTGAATCCCAGCCAATGTTTAAGTTCTGTATTTTAGAGTCTTTATTTGAAATTATATTGTATCTAATAGAACTTTTAAAAACATCTAATAATAAAGAATCGTGTGTGCTTTCAGTACTATAAAAATTATTAAGAAATAAATCTGGATTAAGACTGTCAAAATAAACTCTAGTGCATCTTTGAAAGGAATTATTAAAACTAATTTTTTTAATATTTAAAATGGTTGAATCATTTTTTGAAGAGCTAAGAATCCAATTTTGATTTATGTATGACTTAAAAAGTCTGTTAGTGGCATAGGAGTTTTGCATATTTACATTCAAAATCTTTCTATTACTTTCAAAATCATTGGAATTTATAAAATTTGAGTCATTAGTTAAACCTCCGTTAAGCTGGTTGTAAAGTCTTTGGTATTTGAATCCAAAATTCATATTGTAGGTTGAATCTCTAGATCTATTATTAAAAGAAAACTGGAAATAATTATTATTCGTTGACTGATTGGAATAATAGCCATCGTGACTTCTTTTTAAAAATGAAACTGCATATCCAGATCTGTTGGAAACTGATTGACTATGGTATAAAGAAAGATTCTGTTCTGATTCATTTCCCAGTATATATTGTGCATCAACAATAGGAATATTACTATTGACAAAATAGATATCCTCTTGCTCAGAAAAAAACATATAATGTTTGTTGAAAATTGATAATTTATCTTGATTAAATTTTAACGACCTTTGAACACTTCCAGGTCCACCTAGAAATATATTATACAAGTTAGAATCTGGGAATAAGGACATTTGACTCCAAGATTCGGTAGTTTTTACAGTGTCGCTAAAGCTATAAAATGTACTAAAAAATGAAATAAAAAGTAAAGTAATACAGATTCTCATTGTTTAGTGAAAATATAAAAAAAGGCCATAACTATTTAGAAATGGCCTTTATTAAAAAATTACAAAAATAAATTAAGCTTGCGAAGCAGGACCACCAAAATTTAATGGAATTGGAGACGCTTGATCAGTTTCTTTTATTTTTCCGTGGTTATTCTCATACTTTGATAAATTATCAGATAATGCACGATGTAATTTCTTAGCATGCTCTGGTGTCATCACAATTCTAGACTTAACCTTACCTTTAGGAACTCCTGGCATTATTCTTATATAATCTAAAATAAACTCTGAGGAAGAATGTGTGATAATTGCTAAATTGGAATAAATTCCCTCAGCAACTTCTTCAGAAAGTTCAATATTAATACCTTGTTGTTTTTTCTCTTCAGACATGGGGTTAACCTTCAGTTTTTTCTTCTACAATTTCCTCCTCTTTATTAGTCATTCTATTTAAATCATCAACAGAACCAACTAATAAATCTCTGAATTTTTTCATTCCAGTACCAGCAGGAATTTTATGACCAACAATAACGTTTTCCTTAAGACCCAACATGTGATCAACCTTACCGCTAACAGCAGCTTGGTTAAGTACTTTTGTAGTTTCTTGGAAAGATGCTGCAGAAATAAAACTATCCGTATGAAGTGAAGCTTTGGTTATTCCTTGCAACAACGGTTCTGCAGTTGCTGTTAATGCGTCTCTAGACTCTACAGGTTTTGCATCGTTCCTCTTAAGGGCTGAATTCTCATCTCTTAGTTTTCTAACGGAAACAATTTGACCTGCTTTGAGCTCAGTCGATCCTCCCGGATCGGTAACTACTTTTTTACCGAAAATTTTATCATTTTCAACCATGAATTCCCATTTATTAACTGCATTGTTTTCAAGGAATTTAGTGTCACCAGCTTCGTTAATCTGAACCTTTCTCATCATTTGTCTTACAATGACTTCAAAGTGCTTGTCATTAATTTTCACACCTTGTAATCTATAGACTTCTTGAATTTCATTAACAATATATTCCTGAACAGCGGTAGGACCTTTAATTGAAAGAATATCTTTTGGTGTAATAGCTCCATCAGAAAGAGTTTGACCTGCCTTGACAAAATCATTTTCCTGAACTAAAATATGTCTAGACAATGGAATTAAGTATTTTTTAATCTCTCCCGTTCTAGCTTCAATAATAACTTCTCTATTACCACGCTTGATTTTTCCATATGATGCAACTCCATCAATTTCAGATACAACAGCAGGATTAGAAGGGTTTCTTGCTTCAAACATTTCAGTTACCCTTGGAAGACCACCAGTAATATCTCCTGATTTCCCTGACATTCTTGGTATCTTAACCATCACATCACCAGATGTAATTTTATCACCATCTTTGACTATAATATGAGCATCTACTGGAAGGTTATAAGACTTGAGTTCATTCCCAGTTTTATCCTCAACAGAAATAGTTGGAATCATCTTTTTATCTCTATTTTCTTTAATTACAATTTCTGTAAACCCAGTCTGCTCATCTACTTCTTCTCTATAAGTTAATCCTTCAATTAAATTATTGAACTTTAAAACACCTTCAAATTCTGAGATAATAACAGCATTATATGGATCCCACTTACAAATAACGTCGCCTTTTTTAAGGTTGTCTTTATGGGATACAAATAAACTAGAACCATAAGGGATATTGGCAGTCATTGAGACATTTTTAGATTTATCAGTAATCTTTAATTCTCCAGCTCTTCCAATAACTATTATTTCAGTTTCACCTTCACTTGTAGTTCTTTCAATGGTTCTTAATTCTTCCATTTCAATAACACCATCTGTTTTGGCAGAAATCTCAGCTTGATCAGCGATGTTTGATGCAGTTCCTCCAACGTGGAAAGTTCTAAGAGTAAGTTGTGTTCCTGGTTCTCCAATAGATTGAGCTGCAATAACTCCAACAGCTTCTCCTTTTTGAACCATCTTACCTGTAGCTAAATTTCTTCCGTAACATTTTACACAAACTCCTCTAGTTAACTCACAAGTTAATACAGATCTTATTTGTACTTCATCTATGCCTGCCTCATCAATAGCAACTGCTGAATCTTCATTAATTTCCTCTCCTTCTGGAACAATAATTTCTCCTGAAACCGGATCTTCAATATCAAATAAAGCAACTCTACCTAAAATTCTGTCGTATAGGTTCACTACTATTTCATCACTCTTTTTGAGTGCCCCTACTGTAAGTCCTCTAAGAGTACCACAATCAGGATGGTTGATAACCACATCTTGAGCAACGTCTACCAATCTTCTAGTTAAATAACCAGCATCTGCAGTTTTAAGTGCAGTATCTGCAAGTCCTTTTCTTGCACCGTGAGTAGATATAAAATATTCTAAAATGGACAACCCTTCTTTAAAGTTAGATAAAATAGGATTTTCAATAATGTCTTGTCCACCTGTAGCACCAGATTTTTGAGGTTTTGCCATCAACCCTCTCATACCTGACAACTGACGAATCTGTTCTTTTGAACCCCTAGCTCCAGAATCCATCATCATAAAAATAGAGTTAAATCCTTGTTGATCGGATTTTAACTTTTCCATTAAAGTATGTGTTAATCTTGAATTGGTATGTGTCCAAATATCAATGATTTGATTATATCTTTCATTGTTAGTAATAAGACCCATGTTGTAGTTCAACTTCACCTCGTCTACTTCTTTTCTAGCTTTTTCAATTAAGATGTCCTTTTCTTTTGGTACAACAACATCAGAAAGAATAAAAGATAGGCCTCCTTTAAATGACATTTGATATCCTAAATCTTTAATGTCATCTAGAAATTTAGCAGTATTTGGAACCCCAGCAATTTTGATAATTTTAGTTAAAATATCTCTAAGTGCCTTTTTAGTTAAAAGTTCATTGATATAGCCTGCTTCTCTTGGAACTAACTCATTAAATAATATTCTACCAGTGGTGGTTTCAATCATTTCAGTAACATCTTCACCATTTTTATAGTTATTTATCTTAACCTTAATTGGAGCATGTAGATCTAACTTTTTCTCATTGTAAGCAATTTTAACTTCTTCAGGTGAATAAAAAGTCATGTTCTCCCCTTTGACAATATGGTCTTCTGTGGAAGTTCTAATTTTGGTAATATAATATAATCCTAAAACCATATCCTGAGAAGGAACAGTTATTGGAGCTCCATTTGCAGGATTTAAAATATTATGAGAAGCCAAAATTAATAACTGTGCTTCCAAAATAGCTGCATTTCCTAAAGGAACATGAACAGCCATTTGATCACCATCAAAATCTGCATTAAAGGCAGTACAAACCAAAGGATGAAGCTGAATTGCCTTTCCTTCAATTAATTTAGGTTGAAATGCCTGAATCCCCAACCTGTGTAAGGTAGGAGCTCTGTTCAATAGAACTGGATGTCCTTTCAATACATTTTCTAAAATATCCCAGACTACTGGCTCTTTTTTATCCACTATTTTTTTAGCAGATTTTACAGTCTTTACAATTCCTCTTTCAATCATTTTTCTAATGATGAACGGCTTAAATAACTCAGCAGCCATCCCTTTAGGAAGACCACATTCATGTAATTTTAAAGTCGGGCCAACAACAATTACAGATCTTGCAGAATAATCTACCCTTTTTCCAAGAAGGTTTTGTCTAAACCTACCTTGCTTTCCCTTAAGACTATCAGATAGGGATTTTAAAGGTCTATTCTTATCTGTTTTAACAGCACTAGATTTTCTTGAATTGTCAAAAAGTGAATCTACAGATTCTTGTAGCATTCTTTTTTCATTTCTTAAAATAACTTCTGGTGCCTTTATCTCTATTAATCTTTTTAAACGATTGTTTCTAATTATAACCCTTCTATACAAATCATTTAAATCAGAAGTTGCAAACCTTCCACCATCTAAAGGAACTAATGGTCTTAAATCTGGTGGAATAACTGGAACAACCTTTACAATCATCCACTGAGGATTGTTTTCGATTCTACTATTAGCATCTCTGAAAGATTCAATTACCTGTAATCTTTTAAGAGCCTCGTTTTTTCTTTGCTGTGATGTTTCGTTATTAGCTTGATGTCTTAACTCGTAAGATTTAGTATCCAAATCTTCTCTACCCAATAAATCATGAAGACCCTCTGCCCCCATTTTTGCAATAAACTTATTAGGATCCGTGTCTTCTAAATACTGATTTTCCTTTGGCAAAACATCCAAAATATCTAAGTATTCTTCTTCTGTAAGGAAATCTAATTTCTTCAGTGGCTCACCTTCTGCATTTTTAGTATCACCAGCTTGGATAACTACATATCTTTCGTAGTAAATAATCTGATCCAACTTTTTGGTCGGAAGACCTAGCAAGTATCCAATTTTATTTGGAAGAGATCTAAAATACCAAATATGAGCAACTGGGACAACTAGTGCAATATGACCCATTCTTTCTCTTCTTACCTTTTTTTCAGTAACCTCAACACCACATCTATCGCAAACAATTCCCTTGTATCTAATTCTCTTATATTTTCCACAATGACACTCGTAATCTTTAACTGGTCCAAAAATTCTTTCACAAAATAAACCGTCTCTTTCTGGCTTATAAGTTCTATAATTAATGGTTTCAGGCTTTAAAACCTCTCCATGAGATCTTTCTAGTATAGATTCTGGGGAAGCTAAGCTGATTGTTATTTTACTAAAATCACTATTGAATTTTTTGTCTTTTCTAAAAGCCATTTTTTTAATTTATCTATTGTGAATATTAATCTAAATCTATATTTAATCCTAATCCTTGTAGTTCATTAAGCAGTACATTGAATGATTCTGGAATTCCAGGTTTAGGTAAGTTCTTACCTTTTACAATACATTCGTATGCCTTTGCTCTTCCTTGAACATCATCGGACTTAACCGTTAAAATTTCCTGTAGTACATTAGAGGCTCCATATGCTTCTAATGCCCAAACTTCCATTTCACCAAATCTCTGACCTCCAAATTGAGCTTTTCCTCCAAGAGGTTGTTGGGTAATCAACGAGTATGGACCTATGGATCTCGCATGCATCTTATCATCAACCATGTGGCTTAATTTAAGCATGTAAATAATACCAACTGTAGCAGGCTGATCAAATCTTTCTCCAGTTCCGCCGTCATATAAATATGTTTTTCCATTTCTAGGAATACCAGCTTCGTCTGAGTAATTGTCAATCGCATCTAAAGAAGCTCCATCAAAAATAGGAGTAGAGAATTTTAGACCTAATTTCTGTCCAGCCCAAGCCAATACAGTTTCATAAATCTGTCCCAAGTTCATTCTTGAAGGTACACCAAGTGGATTTAAAACAATATCAACTGGCGTTCCATCTTCTAAGAATGGCATGTCTTCTTCTCTAACTATTCTAGCAACAATCCCTTTATTACCGTGTCTACCAGCCATTTTATCACCAACCTTAAGTTTTCTTTTCTTAGCAAGGTAAACTTTAGCCATTTGAATAATGCCATTTGGCAATTCGTCTCCAACTACAATTTGAAACTTCTTACGTTTATAATCTCCTATAAGCTCTGTTGCCTTTAGATTGTAGTTATGTAAAGTTGTATCCACTAAATCATTTACTTGATCATCTTTAGTCCAATTTTTAGAATTAATATGGATGAAGTCAATTGATTTAAGTGTTTTTTCTGTAAACTTCACACCTTTTTTAATCACTTGTTCTTTGAAAACGTTAATAACACCTTCTGATTTGTTATCTCCTAGAATTGAAAGTAATTTTTCAATTAGTGTAGATTTCAATTCTGCTTGTTTCATTACCTCTTCGGCGTCTAATTGCTCTATGATAGGCTTATCGGCTGCTTTAGACTTTCTATCTTTAATAGCCTTTGAAAATAATTTCTTATCAATAACAACACCAGTAACTGATGGAGAAACTTTTAAGGAAGCATCTTTAACGTCACCTGCTTTATCACCAAATATCGCTCTAAGTAATTTTTCTTCAGGAGTTGGATCGCTCTCTCCTTTTGGAGTGATTTTACCAATTAAAATATCTCCTTCTTTTACTTCAGCTCCAACTCTAATAATTCCATTTTCATCTAAGTCTTTGGTCGCTTCTTCACTTACATTGGGAATATCTGAAGTAAGTTCTTCAAGACCTCTTTTGGTATCTCTAACGTCCAAGCTATATTCATCTACATGAACACTTGTGAAAATATCGTCTTTTACCACTTTTTCAGAAATAACAATCGCATCTTCAAAATTATATCCTTTCCATGGCATAAATGCTACTTTTAAGTTTTGTCCCAAGGCTAATTCACCATTATCAGTACCGTAACCTTCAACTAAAACCTGACCTTTAACAACTTTATCACCTTTCTTGACAATTGGTCTTAAATTTACTGAAGACCCTTGGTTCGTTTTCTGAAATTTAATAAGATCATAAACAGTAGTATCGGTATCAAAACTCACCAATATATCGTCTTTTGTTAATTTATATTTAATATGAATTTCTTTTGAGTCTACATAGGAAACTACCCCGTCTTTTTCAGCATGAATTAAAACTCTAGAATCTCTAGCAACTAGCTCTTCTATTCCTGTTCCTACAATCGGAGCAGTTGGATTAAGTAAGGGAACTGCTTGACGCTGCATGTTAGATCCCATCAAAGCTCTGTTTGCATCATCGTGCTCTAAAAATGGAATACAAGAAGCTGCAATCGAAGCAATTTGATTAGCACCTACGTCAATTAAGTTAATTTCTTCCTTTGGTGGTAGAGGGAAATCTCCCATAAATCTTGAAATAACATTGTCATTTTCAAAAACACCGTCTTTAGTAATTTGAGCATTTGCTTGAGCAATATATTTATTATCCTCTTCTTCAGCAGAAAGATAAATTGGTTCAGAACCTAAATCAACTTTACCTTTCTTCACCTCTCTGTATGGGGTTTCAATAAAGCCAAGTCTATTTACTTTTGCATATACACAAAGAGAAGAAATTAAACCAATATTTGGACCTTCAGGTGTCTCAATAG
>ENA-UOXV01001030-UOXV01001030.1-marine-metagenome-genome-assembly--contig:-NODE-1030-length-39791-cov-7.308209_pt1 | contig 39791 bp, 27 predicted proteins | sample MGYA00238165_ERZ766961 | MGnify/ENA primary metagenome ERZ766961 (study PRJEB28924, sample SAMN03173240) | marine metagenome | biome: Marine; feature: Water; material: Subsurface seawater | place: North... | reverse complement strand
AGAGCATCAGCCTTCCAAGCTGAGGGTCGCGGGTTCGAGTCTCGTCTCCCGCTCATTTTATGGCGTTAAGCCGATGTAGCTCAGGGGTAGAGTGCTTCCTTGGTAAGGAAGAGGTCACGGGTTCAATTCCCGTCATTGGCTCACATAAATAAAGATTAGAATTAAATAAATAAATTACAATTAACAATAAACCAAAATAGCTATGGCTAAGGAAACATTTGATCGTTCGAAGCCGCACGTTAATATCGGTACCATTGGTCACGTTGACCACGGTAAAACAACTTTGACAGCGGCAATTACAAGGGTGCTTGCTGAACAAGGGCTTGCAGAAAAAAGAGATTTTGATGCAATCGATAATGCACCGGAAGAAAAAGAAAGAGGTATTACAATTAATACTTCACACGTAGAGTACCAGACGGAGAACCGTCACTACGCACACGTTGACTGTCCAGGTCACGCCGACTATGTTAAGAACATGGTAACGGGTGCTGCACAGATGGACGGAGCTATTTTGGTGGTTGCTGCCACTGATGGTCCTATGCCACAGACTCGTGAGCACATTCTGCTTGCTCGTCAGGTTGGAGTTCCAAAATTGGTCGTATTCATGAATAAAGTGGATATGGTTGATGATGAAGAACTTCTTGAACTAGTAGAAATGGAAGTTCGTGAACTTCTTGATTTTTACGAGTATGAAGGAGATGATACTCCAGTAATCCAAGGATCTGCTCTAGGTGGACTAGAAGGAGATGAGAAATGGGTAGGAAGTATCATGGAGCTTATGAACGCTGTCGATACTTGGATTCCACTTCCAAAAAGAGATGTTGATAAAGACTTCTTGATGCCAATCGAGGATGTGTTCTCAATTACTGGACGTGGAACAGTTGCAACTGGAAGAATCGAAAGTGGTGTGATTAACACAGCTGACGAGGTAGATATTCAAGGTTTTGAAGCTGAGAAGATGAAGTCTACTATAACAGGAGTTGAGATGTTCCGTAAGATTCTCGATAGAGGAGAAGCTGGTGATAACGTTGGACTACTTCTAAGAGGTGTTGAGAAAAGTGATATCAAAAGAGGTATGGTGATTGCCAAGCCAGGTACAATCACTCCACACACTGTCTTCAAAGCTGAGGTCTATATCCTTAAGAAAGAAGAAGGTGGACGTCACACTCCATTCCACAACAAGTATCGTCCACAGTTCTACTTAAGAACAACAGACGTTACTGGTGAAATCGTTCTTCCTGAAGATAGAGAGATGGTTATGCCAGGTGATAACTTAACAATTACGGTAAACTTGATTGCTCCTGTAGCTATCAACCAAGGGCTTAAATTCGCGATTCGCGAAGGTGGTCGTACAGTTGGCGCGGGACAAATTACTGAGATCGTAAAATAAAACAAAGTGTATTCTTGGGGCGGAGTGTTAAACTCCTCCCCTTGTTTATACACGGGTGTAGCTCAGTTGGTAGAGCAGTGGTCTCCAAAACCAAAGGTCGTGAGTTCGAATCTTACCACCCGTGCGAAGAAAGAAAATGGAAGGAATTAAAAGATATTTAGTTGACTCATGGGATGAGTTGATGCACAAGGTAACTTGGCCAGGCTGGAATCAGTTGCAGGGAAGTTCTATACTAGTTTTAGTGGCAACCTTTCTTATTGCAGGTGTAATTTACCTTATGGACTCTGCTTTTGGTCAATTGATGAAATTGGTTTACAACAACATCTTTAACTAAACGATGGCTGAACAAAAAACGATAACGAAAAAGTGGTACGTTGTCCGAGCCATTAGTGGTAAGGAGAAAAAAGTCAAGGAATTGATTGAAATGGAGGTTGATCGTAACAGAATGACCGATTACGTTTCTCAAGTCCTGATTCCTACTGAAAAAGTATTCCAAATCAGAAATGGAAAAAAGGTCAGTAAGGAAAGAAACTTTTTCCCAGGCTATGTGCTTATTGAAGCAGCTTTAGTTGGTGAAGTTCCTCACATGATTAAAAACCTCACAAACGTGATTGGTTTTTTAGGAGGTAAGAAAGGTGGAGATCCAATGCCGCTGCGTCAAACAGAGGTAAACAGAATTCTTGGAAAAGTTGATGAGCTCGCTGAAAGCGATGAGGAAATTAACATTCCATTTATAGTAGGTGAAAACGTTAAGGTGATTGATGGACCTTTTAACAGCTTCTCCGGAATCATTGAAGAAATCAATGAGGAAAAGAAAAAACTTAAGGTAATGGTGAAGATTTTCGGAAGAAAAACGCCATTAGAGTTGAGTTACATGCAGGTAGAAAAGGAATAAGAATAGAAAATGGCAAAAGAAGTAAGTGGTTTAATTAAACTGCAAATTAGAGGAGGCGCTGCAAACCCTTCTCCTCCAGTTGGACCGGCATTAGGTGCTAAAGGAGTTAATATCATGGAGTTCTGTAAGCAATTCAATGCTAGAACTCAAGATAAGCAAGGAAAAATTCTTCCTACGCAGATCACTGTATACATGGATAAGTCTTTTGATTTTGTAATCAAAACTCCTCCAGTTGCTGTGCAATTGTTAGAAGCAGCTAAATTGAAATCAGGTTCTCCAGAGTCAAACCGTAAGAAGGTGGCGAAGGTTACACAGGATCAAGTGAGAGCTATTGCTGAAGATAAGATGCCTGACTTAAACTGTTTTACTGTAGAATCAGCCATGAGAATGGTTGCTGGTACAGCAAGAAGCATGGGAATCACTGTTAAATAAGAAATTAGAAATGACTAAGATTTCAAAAAATAGAAAAGCTTCTGAAGGAAAAGTAGAGGATAAGCAATACACTCTCCAGGAAGCAGCTAACCTTGTCAAGGAAATATCAACTGAGAAGTTTGATGCGTCTATTGATATGAGTGTGCGTTTAGGAGTTGATCCACGTAAATCTAACCAAATGGTTAGAGGCGTAGTTACTCTTCCTCATGGTACAGGAAAGCAAGTGAAAGTGTTGTGTTTATGCACTCCTGATAAGGAGCAAGAAGCAAAAGACGCTGGAGCTGATTTCGTTGGACTTGACGAATACGTAGAAAAAATTAAGCAAGGCTGGACGGATGTTGATGTAATCATCACCATGCCTTCAGTTATGGGTAAGGTAGGAGCACTTGGTAGAATTCTAGGGCCAAGAGGTTTAATGCCGAATCCAAAAACAGGAACCGTTACAATGGAAGTGGGTAAAGCCGTTTCTGATGTAAAAATGGGTAAAATCGATTTCCGAGTTGATAAATTCGGAATCATCCATGCTTCTGTTGGGAAAACTTCCTTTGAAGCGGATAAGATTTTTGAAAATGCTTCTGAGCTGTTACAAACAATAATCAAGCTCAAACCTGCTTCGGCAAAAGGTGCGTATGTGAGAAGCATCTCGATGTCAAGCACAATGAGTCCTGGAATTAATATAGAAACCAAATCTTTAGCTTCCTAATAGAGGAGGTTTCTGAGAAACTTTTGCTGTATGACAAAAGAAGAAAAAACCCAGGCAATAGATCAACTCGCAGGAGAGTTGACGGAGAAGGATATCTTCTACTTGGCCGATATATCTGAACTTCCTGTCGAGACTTCAAACAAGTTGCGAAGACTTTGCTTTAGTAAAGAAGTATCACTTCAAGTGGTTAAGAATACCCTTTTGCGCAAAGCGATGGAGAAAGTAGATGGTAAAGACTACTCTGAGTTGTATGACTCATTGAAAGGAAATACCTCTATCATGTTCTCAGAAGTGGGAAATGCTCCGGCGAAATTGATCAAGGAATTCCGTAAAAAAGAAGATAAACCAATCTTAAAGGCAGCATATGTCAATGAGGCGGTTTATGTAGGTGATGACAAATTAAGTGAGCTAGCTTCTCTCAAATCGAAAGAAGAGCTTATTGGAGACGTTATCCTATTACTTCAGTCTCCTATCAAAACTGTTGTCTCAGGACTTCAGTCTGGTGGAAGTACTATCTCGGGATTGCTTAAGGCACTGGAGGAAAGAACAAATAATTAAAAGTAACAAATACAAATTCAGAAATAATGGCGGATATTAAAGAGATAGCCGATCAACTGGTTAACCTAACTGTAAAAGAAGTAAGCGAATTAGCTGACTATCTTAAAGAAGAGTACGGCATTGAGCCTGCTGCTGCTGCTGTTGCAGTTGCTGCTGGTCCAGCTGCTGGCGGTGGAGAAGGTGATGCAGCAGATGCAAAAACCGAATTCGACGTAGTTTTAACTAGCGGAGGAGCTTCGAAACTTAAAGTTGTAAAACTTGTAAAGGAATTAACTGGTCAAGGTCTTAAAGAGGCTAAAGATCTAGTTGACAACGCACCAAGTCCAATTAAAGAAGGCGTGCCTAAAGATGAGGCAGAAGCGCTTAAAGCTCAGTTGGAAGAAGTAGGTGCGGAAGTTGAGCTTAAGTAAGCTCCACTCAGCAAAAATTTGAAAGGTTTAGTCCCCCTGTGGGACTAAGCCCTTCTGTGTTTATAGACATATCAATAGAATTTAAACATTATTCGGAATAATATGGCCGGTCAATCAATCCAAGAAAGAGTAAGGTTTGGAGAAACCAAGAACACTCTCGATTTTCCTGATTTCCTTGATATTCAGGTAAAATCATTTAAAGACTTTTTTCAACTGGAAACATCTCCTGATAACAGAGATGCGGAAGGTTTGTACAAGGTGTTCAGCGAAAACTTTCCTATCTCAGATGCTAGGAATAACTTCGTTTTAGAATTCCTTGATTATTTTGTGGATCCACCACGTTATTCCATGGAAGAGTGTATTGAGCGAGGCCTCACATACAGTGTTCCACTTAAGGCAAAACTAAAACTGTACTGTACAGATCCTGAACACGAGGATTTCGAAACGATCGTTCAGGATGTTTATTTGGGAACTATCCCCTACATGACTCCTAAAGGTTCTTTCATTATCAATGGTGCTGAAAGAATTGTAGTTTCTCAGCTACACCGTTCTCCTGGAGTGTTCTTTGGACATAGCTTCCACGCAAACGGAACTAAGCTGTACTCAGCTAGAATTATTCCTTTCAAAGGCTCATGGATCGAATTTGCAACCGATATCAACTCGGTAATGTTTGCATATATCGATAGAAAGAAAAAGTTACCTGTAACTACTCTTCTAAGAGCTATTGGTTATGAAAGTGACAAGGATATTCTAGAGATCTTTGATCTTGCAGATGAAATTAAGGTTAACAAAACTCAACTGAATAAAGCAGTTGGAAGAAAACTTGCTGCAAGAGTTCTTAAATCTTGGGTTGAAGATTTTGTTGATGAAGATACCGGTGAAGTAGTTTCTATTGAAAGAAATGAAGTAGTAATCGATCGTGAAACGGTACTTGAAAAAGAACATGTTGATCAGATTTTAGATTCTGGATCTAAAACGATCCTTCTTCATAAAGAAGACGCTAACACGGCTGATTATGCAATCATCTACAATACACTTCAAAAAGATCCATCTAATTCGGAAATTGAAGCGGTAGAGCATATCTACAGAACAATTAGAAATTCTGAGCCACCAGACGAGGAAACAGCTCGTGGAGTTATTGATAAGCTTTTCTTCAGTGACAAGAGATATGATCTTGGAGAAGTAGGGCGATACAGAATCAATAAGAAATTGAATCTTGACATCGATATGGACACAAAAATCCTATCGAAACAAGATATTATCGAAATCATTAAGTACCTAATTGAGCTTATCAATTCAAAGGCTGATGTTGATGATATCGATCACTTGAGTAACCGACGTGTAAGAACTGTTGGTGAACAACTTTACAATCAATTTGGTGTAGGTCTTGCTCGTATGGCAAGAACTATTCGTGAAAGAATGAATGTAAGAGATAACGAGGTGTTTACTCCTATTGATTTGATCAATGCAAAAACACTTTCTTCTGTTATCAACTCTTTCTTCGGAACGAATCAGCTATCTCAATTCATGGATCAAACGAATCCACTTTCTGAGGTAACTCACAAAAGAAGACTTTCAGCCTTGGGGCCTGGTGGACTTTCTCGTGAAAGAGCAGGTTTTGAGGTACGTGACGTTCACTATACTCACTACGGAAGGCTTTGTACTATTGAAACACCTGAAGGACCAAACATTGGTTTGATTTCTTCACTTTGTGTTTTTGCCAAAGTGAACAAGCTTGGGTTTATTGAAACACCTTACCGAAAAGTAGAAGGTGGTAAAGTAGATCTTAAAGGAGAGCCAATTTACCTTAGTGCTGAAGAAGAAGACGGACAAACTATCGCTCAGGCAAATGCCATCATTGACGATAAAGGAGTTTTCCAAACAGATAAAATTAAGGCACGTTACGAAGGCGATTTCCCACTTTCAGATAGTGATGAACTTACCTTGATGGACGTGGCACCTAACCAGATTGCTTCTATAGCGGCTTCTTTGATTCCATTCTTGGAGCATGATGATGCCAACCGTGCTTTGATGGGATCTAACATGCAGCGTCAGGCAGTTCCACTATTGAGAGCTGATTCTCCAATCGTAGGTACTGGTCTTGAAGGACGTGTAGCTAAAGATTCTAGAGTACTTATCAATGCGGAAGGCAATGGTACTGTAGAGTATGTTGATGCTACTGAAATTGTAATTCGCTACGACAGAGATGAAACTGATCAACTTGTAAGTTTTGTTGATGATGTTAAGTCTTATAACCTCATTAAGTATTCAAAAACTAACCAGTCAACAAGCATTAACCTAACACCACTTGTAAGAAGAGGAGATAGAGTTGCTGAAGGTCAGGTTTTATGTGAAGGATACGCAACACAAGCGGGTGAGCTTGCTCTAGGTAGAAACCTTAAAGTGGCCTTCATGCCATGGAAGGGTTACAACTTTGAGGATGCGATTGTAATCTCTGAAAGAGTTGTAAAAGACGATATCTACACATCAGTTCACATTGATGAGTATTCTCTTGAAGTAAGAGATACGAAAAGAGGTCTTGAAGAACTTACTGCAGATATTCCTAACGTAAGTGAAGAAGCGACAAGAAATCTAGATGAAAACGGATTGATTAGAATTGGAACTCGAGTTAAAGAGGGAGATATTCTAATCGGAAAAATCACACCTAAAGGAGAAACAGACCCAACACCTGAAGAAAAACTGCTTAGAGCAATCTTCGGAGATAAAGCTGGAGATGTTAAGGATGCTTCTTTAAAGGTCTCTCCATCAGTTGAAGGAGTAGTGGTTAACAAGAAATTGTTCTCTAGAAAGATTAAAGATAAAAGAGCGAAAATCGAGGAGAAATCTCTTATCGAAGAGCTCGACGAAAAGCACTCAAAAGATGTTGCTGAATTGAAAAGCAAGCTTGTAGAAAAGCTCTTCTCAATTGTAAACGGTAAAACATCTCAAGGGGTCTTCAATAACTTTAAAGAGGAGATAATCAAGAAGGGTAATAAATTTACTCTGAAGCTTCTTAGTTCTATTGAGTATGCTGACATTAGCCCTAATAGCTGGACTACAGATGCAGAAAAGAACGAGTTGGTAAAGCGTACCTTACACAACTTCAACTTGAAGCTTAACGATATTCTCGGAGCCTACAAACGTGAGAAGTTTGCTATTTCAGTAGGAGATGAATTACCTACAGGAATCGTACAGCTTGCGAAAGTATACCTAGCTAAAAAGAGAAAACTAAAAGTTGGAGATAAGATGGCCGGTCGTCACGGTAACAAAGGTATTGTGGCGAAAATCGTTCGTGAGGAGGATATGCCATTTATGGAAGATGGAACAACAGTTGACATCGTTCTAAACCCACTTGGAGTACCTTCTCGTATGAACTTGGGACAGATTTATGAAACGGTTCTAGGATGGGCTGGTCTTAAATTAGGCGTCAAGTTCGCAACACCAATCTTTGATGGAGCAAGCATTAAGGAAATTGAATCTTGGGTTGAAAAAGCAGGTCTTCCAAAATTTGGTAGAACTCAGCTTACCGATGGTGGAACAGGAGAGAAATTTGATCAACCTGCAACTGTAGGAGTAATCTACATGCTGAAACTTCATCACTTGGTTGATGACAAGATGCACGCAAGATCAATTGGACCTTACTCACTTATCACTCAGCAACCTCTTGGAGGTAAGGCTCAGTTCGGTGGTCAGAGGTTTGGTGAGATGGAAGTATGGGCATTGGAGGCATTTGGTGCTTCGAATATCCTACAGGAGATCTTAACTGTTAAGTCTGATGACGTAATGGGAAGAGCTAAGGCTTATGAAAAAATTGTAAAAGGAGAGAACATGCCAACGCCTGGTATTCCTGAATCATTTAATGTATTGCTACATGAAATGAGAGGATTAGGATTAAACATTGTTCTTGATTAATTAAGGTATTCGTACTCGATAATTAGATAAAAATATGGCTGTAAAACGAGACACACAAGTAGATAGCAATTTCAACAGAATAACTATCAGCTTGGCTTCTCCTGAAATGATCTTAGAGCGATCAAGAGGAGAGGTTCTTAAACCAGAAACAATCAACTACAGGACTTATAAGCCTGAACGTGATGGTCTTTTTTGCGAAAGAATTTTCGGTCCAGTAAAGGACTACGAATGTCATTGCGGTAAATACAAGAGAATCCGTTATAAAGGAATCATTTGTGATCGCTGTGGTGTTGAAGTAACAGAAAAGAAAGTGCGAAGAGAGCGCATGGGACACATTTCATTGGTTGTTCCTGTTGCTCACATTTGGTACTTCAAATCGCTTCCTAATAAAATTGGATATCTGCTTGGACTCCCAAGTAAGAAGCTCGATTCAATTATATACTATGAGCGATATGTTGTAATCCAAGCTGGAATTGCTAAGAATGCAGCTGGAGATCCAGTTGAATATTTAGAGTTCTTGACAGAGGAAGAGTATCTAGATATCCTTGATACTTTGCCAAAAGACAACCATTATCTTGATGATGATGATCCAAACAAGTTTATCGCGAAAATGGGTGCAGATGCACTTTATGACTTGCTTAAACGTGTTGATTTGGACTCATTATCTTATGAGTTAAGACACAAAGCAGCGACAGAGACTTCTCAGCAGAGAAAGAATGAAGCACTTAAGAGACTTCAAGTTGTTGAAGCATTCCGTGAAGCGAATGGTCATGTTGAGAATCATCCTGAATGGATGATCGTGAAGGTGGTTCCAGTAATTCCACCAGAATTACGTCCACTTGTACCTCTTGATGGTGGTCGTTTTGCAACTTCTGACTTGAACGACTTGTACAGACGAGTGATTATCAGAAACAACCGTTTGAAAAAACTCTTGGAAATCAAAGCTCCTGAAGTTATTCTTAGAAATGAGAAAAGGATGCTTCAAGAAGCAGTTGATAGCTTATTCGATAATTCAAGAAAGTCGAGTGCGGTTAAAACTGAATCTAACAGAGCACTTAAATCATTGAGTGACTCTCTAAAAGGAAAACAAGGACGTTTCCGTCAGAACCTACTTGGTAAGAGGGTAGATTATTCTGCACGTTCTGTAATTGTTGTTGGACCGGAGCTTAAGCTGCATGAATGTGGTCTTCCTAAGAGTATGGCTGCTGAACTTTACAAGCCTTTCATCATTCGCAAGATGATTGAACGCGGTATTGTAAAAACAGTGAAGTCTGCCAAGAAGATTGTAGACAGAAAAGAACCAGTTGTTTGGGATATCCTTGAAAACGTATTGAAAGGACACCCTGTGCTACTTAACAGGGCTCCAACACTCCACAGACTTGGAATTCAAGCATTCCAACCTAAACTTGTTGAAGGAAAAGCTATTCAACTTCACCCATTGGTTTGTACGGCATTCAACGCCGACTTTGATGGTGACCAGATGGCTGTTCACCTTCCATTAGGAAATGCTGCAATTCTTGAAGCACAGCTATTGATGCTGGCTTCACACAATATTTTGAATCCTGCAAATGGAGCACCAATAGCGGTACCTTCTCAGGATATGGTATTGGGACTTTATTATATCACTAAAGGAAGAAGAACAGATGAAACCAGAGTCGTTCGTGGCGAAGGAATGTCTTTCTACTCTTCTGAAGAGGTAATCATTGCTTACAACGAGAAGAAGATTGATCTTCACGCTTGGATCAAAGTTCGAGTGAACCTTGTTGAGAATGGAGAACAAGTTTCTAAGCTTATTGAAACTACTTGTGGTAGAATTATTTTCAATCAATTCACTCCTGTAGAAGTAGGTTTCCTTAATGAAATTCTTACTAAGAAATCATTGAGAGATATCATCGGAAGAGTTCTTAAAATCACTGGATTTAAGAGAACTGCTCAGTTCCTTGATGATATCAAGGGTCTTGGATTCTACATGGCATTCAAAGGTGGACTATCATTCAATATTGAAGATGTAATTATCCCACCAGAAAAGGATAAGCTATTGGCTGATGCAGGTGCTGAGGTTGATAATGTGATGATGAACTATAACATGGGTCTTATCACAAACAACGAACGATACAACCAGATTATTGATATCTGGACGCACACCAACTCGAAGTTGACACATACTTTGATGAATCGTTTGAAGAATGACAACCAAGGATTTAACTCAATCTTTATGATGTTTGATTCTGGAGCTCGTGGTTCTAAGGAACAGATTCGTCAGCTTTCTGGTATGAGAGGTTTGATGGCCAAGCCAAGAAAATCTGGAGCTGTTTCAAGTGGAGGTGAGATTATTGAAAATCCGATTCTTTCTAACTTTAAGGAAGGTCTTTCGATTCTTGAGTACTTTATCTCAACTCACGGTGCGAGGAAAGGTCTTGCGGATACCGCTCTCAAAACAGCCGATGCTGGTTACTTAACGAGAAGATTGGTTGACGTTGCTCAAGATGTTGTAATTACTGAGCCTGATTGTGGTACACTTCGAGGACTGACTGCATCTGCATTGAAGAAAAATGAAGAGGTAGTTGAACCATTGTTTGACAGAATCTTAGGTAGATCAGTTGTAGAAGACGTTCGCCATCCAGAAACTTCGGAAGTGCTAATTAGCGCTGGGGAAGAAGTTACTGAAGAGATCGGTCGCGCAATTGAAGAAGCTGGTATCGAAGAAGTTGAAATTCGTTCGGTTCTTACTTGCGAAAGCAAAAGAGGAGTTTGTACGAAATGTTACGGAAGAAACCTTGCGTCTGGTAAAATTGTACAGCGCGGTGAAGCTGTTGGAGTTATTGCTGCACAGTCGATTGGAGAACCTGGAACACAGCTTACACTTAGAACCTTCCACGTTGGGGGTACTGCATCTAACATTGCGGCAGAATCTAAAATTGAAGCGAAGTTCGATGGTAAGCTTGAACTAGATGAGCTTAAGACTGTAACTCGTGAAAGCGAAAACGGTGATAAGATTAATGTAGTTATTGGTAGATCAACTGAAATGAGGTTGATTGATGAAGATGGAAACATCAAGATGACTAACAACATTCCTTACGGTTCTGAAATTCATGTTACCAAAAGCAAGAAGGTTAAAAAAGGAACCCTCATTTGTAACTGGGATCCTTATAACGCAGTAATTCTTTCAGAATTTGCTGGAAAAGTTGAATTCGAGAACATTGAAAAAGGAATCACCTATAAGGAAGAATCCGATGAGCAAACCGGGTTTACTGAAAAGGTAATTGTTGAAACAAGAGACAAGAAGAAAAACCCAACTATTCACGTTACTAAGAAGGGCGAGATCGTACGTTCTTACAGTATTCCAGTTGGAGCACACGTAATTGTTGATGATGGCGCTGCCATTAAGGAAGGTAAAATCCTAGTGAAGATTCCACGTACTTCTGGTAAAACAGGGGATATTACAGGGGGACTTCCAAGGGTAACTGAACTTTTTGAAGCAAGAAACCCATCGAACCCTTCAGTTGTAAGTGCAATCGACGGAATCGCTTCTTTCGGTAAAATCAAAAGAGGTAATCGTGAAATCATTGTTGAAGCTAAGACTGGTGAAATTAGAAAGTACCTAGTTCCTCTTTCTAAGCACATCTTGGTTCAAGAGAATGACTTTATAAAAGCTGGTCATCCATTGTCTGATGGAGCGATAAGTCCTGGAGATATTTTAGGAATTATGGGCCCAACTGCAGTTCAAGAATACATTGTAAATGAAATTCAAGAAGTGTATAGACTACAGGGTGTTAAGATTAACGACAAGCACTTTGAAGTGATTGTTCGTCAGATGATGCGTAAAGTAGTTATTGTTGACTCAGGTGATACTAAGTTCCTAGAGAAACAAATCGTAAACAAAAGTGATTTCACTGAGGAGAACGATTGGATCTTTGGAAGAGTAATGGTTGAAGAACCTGGTGATTCTGAGAATGTGAAAAGCGGTCAAATTATTTCTTCTAGAAAGTTGAGAGACGAAAACTCAATGCTGGAAAGAAAAGATTTGAAGCCTATTCAAGCTCGTGAAGCAAGACCTGCTGCTTCTGAACCTGTATTACAGGGTATTACAAGAGCATCGCTTCAGACGGATAGTTTCATCTCAGCTGCATCCTTCCAGGAAACAACTAAGGTGCTTAACGAAGCAGCCGTAAGAGGAAAAGTAGATAACCTACTTGGACTTAAGGAAAATGTTATCGTTGGACACCGAGTACCAGCAGGTACAGGTATGCGAGAATTCGAGCATATGCTAGTTGGTTCTAAAGAGGAGTATGAGGCCTTAATGAAAAATGCTGAAGAGGTCGAATCAGCCGAAGTCGAAGAAAAAGTAGAAAACTAAAATTCAAGGGCATCCATTTGGATGCCCTTTTTCATTTATGAAAGAGAAGAAAGGACAAGAAGGACAGCAGATCAATATAGAATTGAGTGAAGAAATCGGAGATGGAGTTTATGCCAACTTGGCCATTATTACCCATTCAATTTCTGAATTTGTAATTGATTATGTGAATATCATGCCTGGGGTACCCAAAGCGAAAGTAAAGTCGAGGGTTATTCTTACTCCTCAGCACGCAAAGAGACTCTTAAAGGCACTCAATGATAACATTGTGAAGTATGAGTCGCAAAACGGTCCAATAAAGGACATAGACCCTGTTCAGGCTTTTCCAATGAACTTTGGAGGCCCAGCTGGAGAAGCTTAATCAAAAACCGCTCTCTTATTGAAGATTGTGTATCCAAATTGAAAGATGAAAGTAAATGGTCTTCTTTCAATTACGGGAATCTCAGGATTGTTGAAGTAGTAATTTAGGGCAACGCTTATTGGGCCTACTGGGCTTTGATAAACGAGACTTGAACTGGCAAGCGTAAATCTTCTTTCTAAATTTCTGATAATTTCAAACCGGGTTTCATCTATCTTGTTCAAACGCGCATAAGGCTGAAAAATATAGCCTTCTAAGCGCAAGTCAAATCGGTCGTTAATGTCGAAGACAAATCGGTGTCCTAATGCTAAATACTGAAAAGCTTTAAAAGATTCAAGGAAAAGGGTTTTTGACTCAGGAATAGGTGAGAAGGAGGACAACCTTAAAGCAGTAGAGGTATAATTAGACAAAGCGCCAAGGTCCGAATAGTGAGCAGAGAGTAGGTAGCCAAATCGCACAATTCCTCTTTGCTTATAAAAGTTCTCATAGTTCAAATGAATATCAAGCCATTGATGCTCTTGTTCGTTCAATGGACTTGAAGAAGTGGTTCCTGGAAGAAATAGCTCTTGTGCGTCGGAATACCTCATAGTTAAGCTGAAGAGCTGTCCTTTATTGGCAAATTGCTTGTAATTGAGGGTGTTTAAGGTGTAATTTAAACTTGCAGACCAAAGGTTTAATTCTGTTCTGTCGGGAATATCACTTGCGCTAAAGTCTTCAGATTGATAATAATCATCGAATAAAGTTCCAGTGAGAGCCCCAAGTTTTATTTTCCCATTACTACCCGCAGACTTACTCAAGTTCAAACCATAAATATTCTCATTTTGAATTAGGTATGAGGGGCGATCCAATTCAAAGAAGGCAGAAAGAGAGCGGAAATAGTTGAATCGATTGAGCAAGTAATAAGGTTGGACGCTGATGCCTCCTATATAGGGGAAGTCGAACCTAGCCTTTAGAAAAGCGGAGTTATAAAACTTCCCAAAATACGTGTTCGCTATTAAGGAATAGGAGTATCTACGCCATAGCTTATACCGAAGCCCCACGTAGCCGGTATTGATCGGGCTAGATGATAGCACACCACCAAAGTCGACATCGAAGGCCTTAGATCGCTTTATACTGTAGTTTATTTCATAGGAGGCCAACTCTGGATTATATACGGAACTTGGGAAGATGAAATCTACTTGGTCATCATTGAGTAACCTGTAAAAGTTTTTGCGCACCCTAGCCGTATCCAGCCCATTTTTAGACTTTCTAGCTAGAACTTCTTTTGCATAAGCGGCTTGTCTTTTTTTGAGATTATTTATTTCAATCGATTTAACCGAATAATCTGGTTTTCGCTTATTAAAAACATCGCGCTTAGCTTGAATTTCAGATTGATTTCGTTCAAAAGGAATAAGGCTTTTGATCTCATTAAGCTTTTCAATTGTTGCCTTGTAGCCGCTATCGGGAAGACCTTCTAGATTATCAAAGGAAAATGTGCTGACCGCGGTTCGAGGTTCAATAAGGACCCCACACATGCTGTCCACAGAATATTCTGATTTACTAATCATCATATTCCTCAAAATGCTAATCACATCAGTGGCATCAGGAGGATCTTCATTGGTAGAAACATTACTCCCTATTATATAATCTGGGTTGAAGCTTTCTATCATCACGTCAGAAGGGAAGTTGTTGTACAGGCCTCCATCAAAAAGCACCTTGTCATTTATGCTAAGGGGTTCAAAATAAAAAGGGTAGGACATCGATGCCCGCACTGCATTGCTGAGATTTCCTTCCCTAAAAACAACACTTTGCTTTAATTCGATATCGCTCGCAACACAACGAAAAGGAATCATAAGGCTATCAAAGTTTTCCTGGGCAACGGCTTCGGCAGCCGCGAATAAAAACATCAATTCAAGGTCAATAGCTTTAGGGCCAATTATACTCGTAGGTAAGGTTGTTTTTTTAAGTTCTTTCGGATCAAATGCGATGTTAATCCAAGAAGCATTGTCTTCATTTGACTTAAACAAGTAATTGAATTTAGGCTCAACTTCTCCCTGAATGACTTTAGAGAACTTTTCAGAAAGAAAAATGCGCTCAATTTGATTAGGTGTATAACCGGCAGTGTAAAGAGCGCCTACAATAGCTCCAGAAGAAGTTCCGCAGATATAATCTATAGGTATATTGTTTTTCTCAAGCGCCTTTAAAACACCAATATGAGCGATTCCTTTGGCGCCACCACCACTTAATACTAAACCTACAGTTTGGCCATAGCTAAAGCATTGAGAACATAAAAGTGAGGTGAAGATTAGGAACTTAAGTCCTACGCTTTTTCGCATTATTCATTATGAGTTCGGAACAAATTAATGAAATATTCCGCGCTATAAACCATTCTGCTACCATACCATGAGAACATTTCACCGTCTACTAGGAGGACTTTAGTGTCGGGAAGGGCTTCCTCAAATTCTTTGACTTGTTTCCTTTTAAAAGGATAAGGTTCAGAAGAAAGCAGCAGATATTGAGGTTTAATCTTTTGGATCTCTTCGATCGTGGTCTCTGGGTAGTGAGCTTTGTTATCTTCAAATGGATTTGAAAGGCCAATTGATTTTAGCATATTTCCAATGAAGGTGTCTCCTGAAATAGACATCAAAGGTTTATTCCAAATGAGATAAACAGCATCAATTTTGCGCTCATCATCAAACATTGGGAGTTTTCGGAAGCCATCATTTATCTCCTTTATCAAGAGCTCAGCCTTCTTCTGTCTCTTGCATAACTCAGAAATTTGATTGATGAATTCAATGGCATCTTCAAAAGTTCGCACATCAGAAACATACACCGGGAATTTCTCCGATAAAGCCAGTATCTGTTCTTTCGTGTTCTCTTCCTTATTGGCTAGAATAAAATCTGGATTAAGCTCTTCTATTTTATTGAGATCGAGTTCCTTGGTTCCTCCAATTCGCTCTTTGCTGTTCCTTAGGTAGGGAGGATGAACGCAGAAATTTGTGATCCCAACAATCTGGGCCTCCATTCCTAGGTCAACCAACAATTCGGTTTGAGAAGGCACAATAGACACTATGCGTTGCGGGCATTCGGGAATGTCCAAGCTACGGCCAAGTTGATCAATGAGTGTCATTTCTAGCGGAGAGCTTCTATCAGGTCAAACTTTGTAATAATGTGAAATTCACCTTGATGATCTTCCACTAAAACCGCGCTGTTATCGCGCGTGATGAGCACTGAAACTTCTTCCATATTTGCGTTAGCAGATACCGTAGGAAAAGGCTCATTCATGATAGTAGAAATCTTTTCAGACCTACGGTTAGGTAGATCTGATAGCGATTCAAATATCTTGATATCGTCAATTGACCCTACAAATTCACCATTATCAGTAATTGGAATTTGAGAGATATTATATTTCTTAAGCTTCTCAATTACAGCACTAAGAGCTTCGTCTTTTTCTGCAGTAATAAGTGGCTTGTCGCTGTGGCTTTTAATAAGCTGGATTGCTTTAGGGCTTTTTTCTAGGAATCCTCTTTCTGCCATCCAATCATCGTTGAAAATCTTCCCAACATAACGTGAACCATGATCGTGAAACAAGATTACAACAACATCATCTGGACCAACTTCGTTTTTAAGTTGAAGAAGACCTTTGATTGCTGCTCCGGCAGAATTCCCAACAAAAATTCCTTCTTCTTGCGCTAATTTTCTTGTGTATACAGCCGCATCTTTATCAGTAACTTTTTCAAACTTGTCGATGATATCAAAGTCGACATTTTTAGGCAGGATGTCTTCTCCAATTCCTTCGGTTATGTATGGATATATCTCTTTCTCATCAAACTCACCTGTTTCGTGATACTTTTTGAACACTGAGCCATAAGTATCAATTCCCCATATTTTGATATTAGGGTTTTTCTCCTTGAGGTATTTTCCGACACCGCTAATGGTTCCGCCGGTTCCAACCCCAACAATAAAGTGGGTAATCTTACCTTCAGTTTGTTCCCATATTTCTGGTCCGGTGCTTAGGTAATGGCCCTTGGTATTCGAAGGATTGTCGTACTGGTTTACGTAAATCGAATTAGGAATTTCTTCAGCTTTTTGTCTTGCAACAGAATAATAAGAACGAGGGTCTTCGGGTTCAACATTGGTAGGGCATACAATTACTTCGGCACCCATTGCTCGAAGGATATCAATCTTCTCTTTCGATTGCTTGTCTGAAACTGTACAAATCAGTTTATATCCTTTTACGATGCAGGCTAAAGCGAGACCCATTCCAGTATTTCCACTAGTTCCTTCTACAACAGTTCCACCGGGTTTGATTTTACCCTCAGCTTCAGCGTCATTTATCATTTGGAGGGCCATCCTGTCTTTTACAGAATTACCTGGGTTAGTGGTTTCAACTTTTGCCAAAACAGTAGCATCAATTTCCTCGGCAATGGAATTCAGTTTCACCAAGGGTGTGTTGCCAATAGTCTCGAGTATATTTTTGAAATACTTCATGCAGATAAATATGCTGCAAAGGTAGCCTTTAGTTAAACTTAATAACCTTAACAGGGCTAATTTTCGACACGATAAAAGAAGGAAGCAGAAGCATAATTAAGCAGAGGCCTAGGGTTCCAATATTTAGCATGGCAATACTGCTAAAGTCCAAATGTATGGGCACTGCCTTCAAATAATACGATTCTTGGGGTAATTTTAGAATCCCGAAGTTCTTTTGGATCAGGCAAAGGCTAAGCCCAAACAAGTTTCCCCAGAAAAGTCCAAGGCCAATCAGGTATGCTGCATTGATCAAGAAAATATTTCGAATGCTGGCATTACTGCTCCCAAATGCTTTGAGTACGCCAATTAGATTTGTCTTTTCTAAAATCAGAATCAAGAGCGCGGAAATCATGTTTATTCCACAAACTAAAATCATTAATCCAATGATGATTACCACGTTGATGTCTTGTAATTCAAGCCAGCCAAATATTTCAGGATACAAAGAAGTGATGGTGCTTGTATTCATACTATTGGGAATCCTGTTGTAGAGAATTTGGTCCATTTCTTTAAGTGATTTATAGTCTTCAAGGAGTACCTCCAAACCGGAAACCTGATTTTCTTCCCAAGAATAGATTTTCTGCAAATGACGCATGTCGCACAACAAGTACTTCTCATCAAACTGCTCCATACCCGTTTCGTAGATCCCATTAACTTCAAATTTTCTAGGTCTGGATTTGTTGTCTTGAATGAAGAATACAAAAAGTGGATCGCCTACTGCAAGCTCTAAAGAATTTGCAATGTATTTTGAAATGAGAATTCCGTTTGATTTGCCTTCTTTTGGTAGGTCGAGAAGTTTGCCTTCCTCTAAGGATTGTTGAAAAAAGCTCCAGTCGTAACTTGCATCAATGCCTTTGACAAGGACCCCTTGAACTTGGGTTTTAGTTTTGATAATGCCTTCTTTTTCAACATAAGGCTGGACATTCCTAACCCTTGAGTCCGCCTCTAAATCATCAATAAAATTGTTGATTTTATTAATTGGTTTGACTTTTGAAGAATTGTTAAAATTGAAATCGCTAATCAGGATATGAGAACCAAATCCAACTACTTTTGATTGAATCTGGTTTTGAAAGCCAGTAACTATAGAGACAGACACTATCATGACTGCAATACCTAGGCTGATACCTAAAATCGCAACATTTATAATGGCCTTAGTTCCCCTTCTCCGCTCTGTTTTGCCTAAGCGTGAGCGGATCATTTTTTTCGCTATGAAAAAGGATACATTCAGTTCTGTAAATTTTCTGCTGGGTAAATGTAGAAAATTAGCCTTCCTTATCCCGTTTATCTTCATCTCATTCTGGTCTTATTCAATTGAATTCGATAGAAGCATTGTAGTGGGTGCAGAGCGATTCGAGACTTATGTTTCTCGACTAGAAGGCAAATCTGTTGCGGTAGTTGCAAATCAAACAAGCCTTGCTTTTGGAACACATTTAGTAGATACATTACTAGCTCAAGGCGTGGAGATCAAACATGTTTTCGCTCCGGAACACGGTTTCAGAGGAGTTGCTGATGCTGGAGCTTATGTCTCGAATACCAAGGACCCAAAAACGGGATTAAAAGTGTATTCTCTGTATGGAAAGAATAAGAAGCCAAATTATCTTCAGTTAGAAGATGTGGATATAGTGCTGTTTGACTTACAAGATGTTGGTGTGAGGTATTATACTTACATCAGTACCCTGCATTATATGATGGAAGCTTGTGCAGAGCTAGGAGTGGAGCTGATGGTGCTGGATAGGCCAAATCCCAACGGCTTTTACGTTGACGGGCCCGTTTTGCAAGAATCATATTCCTCTTTCGTTGGGCTTCACCCAGTTTGTTTGGTTCATGGAATGACCATTGCTGAGTATGCTCAAATGATTAATGGTGAATCTTGGCTCGCTGAGTCTGTCAAATGTGAACTGTCAGTAATCAAATGTCTCAATTATGAGCACACTGATTATTATGAATTGCCGGTGAGGCCAAGTCCAAATTTGCCGAATATGGCGTCAATTTACTTGTATCCTTCTTTGGGACTTTTTGAGGGAACAATAGTAAGCGTAGGACGGGGAACTGCATCGCCATTTCAACATTTTGGGCATCCGAGTATTTCTTCTGAATATAGTTTTACACCAAAAGCTAGTTTAGGCGCATCAGCTCCGAAACTTGAAGGCAAAGAGTGTTTTGGTTTTGACCTCAAAGAATACGGCATTGATTCTATGCCACAACGAAAAGAACTTTATTTGAATTGGCTGAAGCTGTCTTATGATCAGCTCAACAAAGAACACCAGTTCTTCTTAAAGAACAACTTTATCAATTTGCTTTTCGGGAGTGATCGTTTGCAGAATATGATAAAGTCTGATCGCTCAATCAAAGAAATAAGGGCAAGCTGGCAAGAAGAGAAAGCAGAGTTTCTTGAAACCCGGAAGAATTATCTCCTCTACGAAGATTTTTGATAGGCATCGCTAGCCTTTGATAAGCGTTCAGTGATTCGGTCACGCAAGGCTTGTGGGCCAAGAACTTCAATCTCTTCGCCAAAACCTAAGATGGCTTGTTCGAGTTCATAGCTCGGCATTAACTCATAGCTAACAGTTAGATAGTCTGCTGTGTCTTCGATTATTTGTTGTGAAGGATGCAGGCTTTGACTTTTGATATATTGACCGGCTCGAGGGCTAAACTTCAAACGTACCTTCCAAACTTCGGCTTCATGGCTACTCGTGATTCCAAAAGAATGCTTGAAGAACTTATTCGAATCAAAACCCTCGTCTTTCTTGAAAGTTTCATCTGTTATGTGAACTGACTTTAAGCGATCTAAAGCGAAGGTGGCGAAGAAGGATTTTTCTAAAGCATAGCCTATTAAATACCAACGATTTCTATATTCCTTAAGGAGGTAGGCTTGAATAGTATATGGTTTAGGGACGCCAGATTCGAAAGAAGCATATTCAATTTCAATTTCCTTCCTTTCCTGGATAGCTCCAAATAGCTCAGGAAGAAATTCTGCCCCTCCCGCTTTTGGTGCCCATTCAAATTGAACATATTGATCAACACTTTTTTCATTGACGCTAGAAATATTGACCCTGTCGCTAATCTTTCCAATCACACTTTCGAATTGAGAAAAAAGTGGGGTGTCTTTGAATTGTTCTAGGGTTGCGGCGGCAAAACGAATGGCTTCCAAATGTTCTTCTCCAAGAGGGAACTTATCGATGCTGTATTCGGGATCTTCATAGAAATATCCTCCGTATTCCTTGGAGAATTTAATGGGAGCTTCATATCCAAGTGTAAGGTCGTTACGCAGTGCGTATATGTCCTTGTCAATGGTGGACATAGAAATCCTGTCACCTGAACTGTTAAACAGCGCGTCTTCACAAGCTTGTCTTAAGTCTTCTTTAGAAGGGTAGGGCTTATACTTGTTTCGTAAGCACCTATTGATGATTTGATAACGCAAAGCTGCTTGTTTGTTCGCAGGCATAAGGCGAAGTTAAGCAGCTTGAATTAATTCTTATTCGAAGCTGATAAGTTCAACGTCGAAAATAAGGGTAGCGTATGGAGGTATTCCTCTCGTTCCACGCTCGCCATAGGCTAAGTTGTAAGGAATAAAGAACCTGAATTTACTTCCAGTATTCATTAACTGAAGTCCTTCTTGCCATCCAGCAATTACTCCATTTAGAGGAAAACTAGCAGGCTCACCGCGATCAACAGAGCTGTCGAAGATTTTACCATCAGTCAACGTCCCATGATAATGAGTAGTTACCTTGCTTTCAAGACTTGGCTTTTCTCCAGTTCCTTCTTTGAGCACCTTATATTGAAGTCCGCTTTCAGTGCTAACAACTCCTTCTTTTTTGGCATTTTCGGCAAGAAATTTCTGACCGTCTTCTTTTTGAAGTTCGCTCAGCCATTGAGGAATAAGAGAATTAACTTCTTCTGCGGTAAAAATCGAATCAATTCTTTTCAATCCAGCCATCAAAGCATCCATTTGTACGCCTTCAAAGCCTTGCTGTGTTAAAACAAAAGAAAGGTTTACACCTATAGCATAACTCAAACTATCGTCTCTGTTCTCAAGAACTAAAGCATTCTTAGATTCTTTTTTTGATTTTTTCTTTGCCTTTTGAGCAAAAGAGCTTCCCTGAATAAAGAGAAGCGCTATTGCTAGAAGAAATACTCCTTTTCCTAATTTCATACTATTTGTTAATTGAAATTAATTCAACTTCAAAAATTAATGTTTCGTTTGGTCCAATCATTCTTCCTGCACCTCTTGGTCCATATGCCAATTCTGAAGGAATGTAAAGCTTCCATTTAGAACCTGTAGGCATAAGTTGAAGAGCCTCAATCCATCCTGGAATAACTCCATTGACTGGGAAACTTGCTGGTTCACCTCTTTCAACACTACTGTCAAATACTGTTCCATCAATCAAAGTTCCAGTATAGTGAACAGTTACTTCGTCAGTGATTTGTGGCTTGTCGCCAGTTCCTTCGTTTAGGATTTCATATTGCAAACCTGATCCGGTGGTCATAATGCCATCTTTGCTTGCGTTTTCCTGCAAGAATACTTTACCTCGATCAGCGTTATCAGCACCTTTTTGAGTTTCTTTTTTCTCATAGTAAGCCTGAATTACGGCTTGACATTCTTCTACTGACATTGCAGCTTCTCCTTCTGAAAAAACATCAGCAATTCCTTTGGCGATCATTTCAGAATTGACTTCTTGAATGTCGTTTTGCTGAAGGTTCGTTCCTATACTTACTCCAAAGCTATAGCTTAGAGTGTCCATGTCATTACTCATAGTATTTGATGATTGTGTGTTATCTGTTGTTGCTTGATCGCAAGAGCTAAAGCTCAATGCAAGTCCTATTGTTGCTAGTAAAATCGTTTTTTTCATCGAGAAAGTATTGCTTGCGCGAATATAGTCATTTGCCTTTGTGTCTGAACTTTATTTCAAGCCTCTCTCTTTTTTAATTTGCTCAAACGCAGCTTGAACTTTCTGAAATTTTTCTTTAGCTGCTTTTTGAACATCTTCTCCCATAGATGCTACCCTATCTGGGTGATATTTGATGGCCATTTTACGGTAGGCCTTTTTCAATTCATCATCCGTTGCATCTTTATTGACGTCCAGAATTTTATAGGCTCTGGCTTTATCTTCTTCAGAAAACATAGCCCCTAAACTCGACATGTCCTTAGGGTTGATCGCCATCCAAATTCCAATTCGCTTAATCAGATTGATTTCGTTCGGATCTAAGTGACGATCCGCATTGGCAATTCCAAATAGGTAGTGCATTAGTTGCAGGCGCAAACTGTATTGCATATTCACTCGGATTTGAATGCAAACGTCCTTAACAGGAATGTCTCTTTTTAAGACATCACGAATAAGCAATGAAAGTTCTTTGGCTTTCTGTTCTCCAAACTGGGCAACGAAGAAATTTTGGACATAGGCTAGCTCTACTTTTTTAACGCTCCCATCAGCCTTCATCATTGCGGCAGACAAAACTGCTAGGCTCATTCCAAAATCGCCAACACGGGTATTTTGTTGGGACTGAAAACTGCGCCCCCTAGAAGACTGTTGGCTATCCTTAGGGTTAATTAGGTCATCAACGACAGCACCTACCGCGAAACCGATGATTCCGCCGATGGGTCCACCCATAGCCCAGCCTAAGCCTCCTGTTATCCATTTAGTGAAGCTCCCCATTAATCCATGAGATCGAGGCTTCTTGAAATGAAGTTGCTTAGTTCTTCACCCTTCAACATGCCTTGTGAGAGCATTGCTAAATCCGCAGCTTGTTTAACCAATGATTTTTTCTTCTCGCCGTCAGTTTCAACCAAAATTTTCGAAGTCAAAGGGTGATTGCTGTTTACGACAAGGTTATAGTTTTCAGGAAGCGCTCCCATGCCTGGCATTCCGCCACCACCAACTTCTGATTGTTCTTTCATTCTTCTCAAGAACTCAGACTGAGTAATGATAAAAGGAAGGTCTTTTTCATTCAAACTTTCGAATTGAACATTAAACTTCTCTTTATTGATTACCTCCTCAATTACAGGCTTCAATTCGTTCTTCTGATCCTCACTTAGATTCGACTCGACATTGATGTCCTTTTGAATCAATTTATCGAGGGTATCAGCATCAACTCTTGCAAAGCTTATATTCTCTTCGCTTGTTTCGAGTTTCTGGATGAAATGGCTCGATAGTGGGCTATTGAATAATGCTACATCGTATTTGCGCGCTTTAGCACTCGAGATAAATTGGTGTTGTTGGTCCGCGTCACTCGCATAAAGAACAACTAGTTTATCATCTTTATCAGTCTGCTCTGATTTTATATGATCTCGGTACTCGTCAATAGTGAAATACTTGCCATCAATGTTTTTGACTAGGATAGCCGGTTTAATTCTATCGTAGAACTTGTCGTCTGTTAGAACTCCATATTCCATGAAGATTTTGATGTCGTCCCATTTAGACTCATAATCCGCTCTATCATTCTTGAACATCTCAAGCAGTTTATCAGCCACTTTCTTGGTGATATGCCCCGATATCTTTTTCACATTTCCATCACTTTGCAAGTAGGATCTCGATACGTTCAAAGGAATGTCGGGAGAATCAATCACCCCATGAAGGAGCGTTAGAAAGTCAGGGACAATTTCTTCAACTGAATCTGTGATGAAAACCTGATTACTATAGAGCTGAATCTTATTACGTTGAAGCTCCATGTTTTTGGAAAGCTTAGGGAAGTAAAGTACTCCTGTAAGATTAAATGGATAGTCCACATTAAGGTGGATATTAAAGAGTGGCTGATCGAAACTCATTGGATAGAGTTCCCTGTAAAAGCCATCATAATCTTCTTTTTGAAGATCTGCAGGTGTTTTTTTCCAAAGTGGATGAGGGTTGTTGATGATGTTGTCAACTTCCTTTTCAATCTGTTTTACATTCCCTTCTTCGTCTTTTTCCCCTGAAGGGTCATCTAAAAACTCCTTTTTTGTGCCAAACTTAATCTCTACTGGAAGGAACTTGCAGTATTTGTTCAAAATTGAAGAGATGCGACTTTCTTCTAGAAACTCTTCTGAATCACCTGCAATATGTAAGATGATATTTGTTCCTCGTGTTTCTTTTTTCGATTTGCCTAAACTGTACTCAGGGCTTCCGTCGCATGTCCACTTAACGGCTTCTTCATTTTCTCGATATGAAAGACTTTCAACCACAACCTTTTCAGCTACCATAAAGGAGCTATAAAAACCAAGTCCGAAGTTTCCGATAATTCCAGCATCATCGGCTTTTCCTTCATATTTCTTTAGAAATTCTTCAGCTCCTGAAAAAGCAACCTGATTAAGGTACTTTTTCATTTCATCGGCATTCATTCCAATTCCTTGGTCTTTGATAGTTAAAGTTTTTTCCTCCTTATTGATTTCAACTTCAACAACAGGATTGCCAAGATCTCCTTTAAACTCTCCCATTTTTGAGAGTGCTTTTAGCTTGTTGCTAGCGTCAACAGCGTTTGAAACCAGTTCTCTTAGAAATATCTCGTGGTCGGAATAGAGAAACTTCTTAATGATTGGAAATATATTTTCCGTTTGAACATTGATTTTTCCTTTAGCCATCTTGTTTTAATTTTTCAAGTTCTTGTCAAGCCATGTGCCATGGGTAATAATCTGACAATTTGACTTAAAATGAGTAAATCAAGCTGTCAGTTGTATGTTTGTGTAATCACAATTTGACATGAAAAGACTATTACTACTTTCAAATTCAACGAATCACGGGGAAGAATATTTAGCTTGGGCAAAAAACTATGTCAATGAATTCTTAGAAGGAATCGATGACAATATTCTCTTTATTCCTTACGCAGGAGTCACCATCAGTTGGGATGATTATTATGAGAAGGTTCAGGAAGTTTTAACTGAATTTGGAAAACAAATGGATTCAATTCATCATTTCCAAGATCCGATAAAAGCGGTTCAGCAAGCCAAGGCGATATTGGTTGGTGGCGGAAATACCTTTCAGCTATTTGGCCTGTGCCAAAAACAAGGAATTTTCAGTCCCATAAGAAAGAAAATAGAAGAAGGGGTGCCTTATATTGGATGGAGCGCTGGTTCAAATTTAGCCTGTCCAAAACTCTCTACGACTAATGATATGCCGGTATACGAGCCTCCAAGTTTTGACGGCTTAAGTATTGTGCCATTTCAAATCAATCCACATTACACAAATCTCACCATCGAAGGTCATGGTGGTGAAAGTAGGAACGACCGACTCAAAGAGTACATGGCCTTGAACCCTCAAATGAATATTTTGTGTTTGCGAGAAGCGAGCATGCTTGAGCTTATTGGAGACAAGTATTCAATCAAGGGAGAACATGATGCTATCATGATGAAAAACAATGAGATTCAAAATTGGAGTAGAGGAGACGAGCGCGTTTATTGATTAAAAACCGCCAGCTTCTTTTTGCCAGATGTATGCACTTACGTTTCTCCCGTTTTTGAAATAGTAAGTACCTCCCCAATCATGGGTTACTTTCTGATACTCCGCACCGAGATTCTTCTGTACCACAATTCTAACCTCGACTTCCTTGCGATCATCGGTTCTGTATTGCACAGTTAGACCTTCCGGGTATTTCGTTGCCAGGTCATGAACAAATTTTATTTCATCTAGTCGATCTCTTCTTCTAGGATCTAAGTATACAACCGTAAATTCTTGTTTCGACTTTGATTTGAGTTTGCCGAGAGCCATACGTCTTGCCTCACGCTCTTCTTCCTCCAATGCCTTTTTCTCAATTTTCTTTTCTAGGCTGAGAAGATTAGGGTCTTCTGCTTTTATTTTTTTTGCTTGGTCAATACTTGCAAATGCTAAATCATAATCTGAGGAACGATAGGCTGTTTCAGCGGTTTTATAAAAGCTTTCAAATCGTTTTTGTTCCTCTTCAAGTGCTTTGGCAGTGGACTGCTTTTCGAGTCTTTCTTTGGCGATTTTTAGAAAATCAGCAGTTTGTTGCCGGCCCGGAAGAAGAAGTTCCGCTGCTTCATAAACTTTAATTGCTTCGTCAAATTTACCTGAGTTTGTAGCAAGTTGGGCTTTGGTCATCAATTCCTCGTATTCTTTTTCTTTCTGTTTAGCAGCTTCTGCTTCCAATTTTCTTTCCTGCTCTGCTGCTTCAGCGGCCTTTTTTTCTCTTTCTTGAGCATGTAGTTCCTCCTGTTTCTCCAATTCGGCCTTTAAGGTATTTTCAAGTTTATTACTTGCCCTTGGGTCATTTGGTAATAGTTCAATAGCAGCTCGGTAGGCCCCCTTTGCCTTTTTAAAGTTTTCGCTCGCAAGGGCTTTATTTCCTTGATCTAACAAGACTTCATATTCTGTGGTAGTTTTTTCTAATTGCTTGACTCTTTCTTCCTCAAGTTTTTTAGCTGCTAAGGCTGCCTCTTGCTCTTCTTCTTTTCGTGCTTCTTCCTTGGAGTAATCCTCTTCAGCTTTTCCTAGAGCAGCTAGTTTTTCTTTGTGTCTAGCATCGTTTGGGTTCAAGGCACCAGCCGCTTCGTACTTTTCTCTAGCCTCGTCAAAGTCAAGCTGTTTCAGAGCAAAGTCTCCGGCCTCGAGCTTTGATAGATAGTCGCGCTCTAATTCTTGCTTTTTAGCTATTACTTCATCAGAAGCTTGCTTTTTAAGTTCTTCTTCCTTGAGCAATTTTTTGTTGGTTTCAATTTCAGCAAGCGCGGTTTTATCATTCGCAACTACCTCTAAAACCAGGTAGTAGGTGTTTATCGATTTTTGATATTTCCCTTCATCAGAATACCCCTTTGCTTCAAGCATCATGGCGTCATACTTCTCCTGCACTTCTTGGGCTTCTTTAGCCTCCTTGTCCCTTGCAATTTTTTCTGATTTAAGGCGATGACAGTCTTGGATTTTTGAGTTAGGACTGGTCTCGTTAGGCTTTAGCTTATGCGCTTTTCTAAACAGCTCTTCCGCAGCATTAAAATCTTCTTGTTTCAAAAGCTCTTCACCTTCATCCATTAGAGCTGTGAATTCATTATTCGTTTTATCAGCCAGTAAATCTTTCTTCAATAGGTTTAGTTCATGCATTTTGGTTTTTGCTTCCTGCTTCTCAGGCGCTAGTCGTTCGGCTTCAGTATACAATGCTGCCGCTTCGTCAAAAGACTTGGCTTTTAATTGCTCATCACCCTGTTTAATAAGTGAAGCATATTCATTATCGATTTTATCTTGCTGAAGTGTTTTTTCCAAATCTTTCGCTTTGCTTATCCGATTTGGGGCCTCAGAATTTTCAGGAAGTATGTGTTCGGCCTTAGCATATAGTTCAATAGCTTCCTTAAAGTTTTCGGCTTTGACCAATTCGTCTCCTTCAGCAAGTAATTTTTGATATTCCTCTTCTTTATTTTTCTGAAGATATTCGGATTTAAGTTTTGTCGCTTGTTCAATTTTTTCTTGAGCTCCAGGGTTGTCGGGCATCAGTTTATGGGCCTCATCAAACTTGACAATGGCTTCATCAAACTGATTTTGACTTACCAATTTTTGACCCTCATCTATGATTTCATCATAGGAAGCTTGCAGATTGGCTTGTGCCTTTTCTTCTTTTAATTGATCTGACTTGCTTACCTGATCTTGAGCGTATTTGTCTCCAGGTTTAAACTTTAAGGATTCTTCATATTTTAATTTGGCCTTATCAAAAGATTCTTCTGAGAGCAAAGCATCCGCTTCTTTGATTAGCGCTTTGTATTTAGATTCCTTTTCTTCGGCTGCCGCTTGTTTTTCAAGGCGATTAGCTTCCTCGATTTGACTGTGTGGATAATTTTCATTGGGTTTGAGTTTTACAGCATCGTCATATTTTAAACGGGCCGCTTCAAAACTTTGACTCTTCAACAATGCATCTGCCTCTTGAATTATCTTATCATATTGAGCTTGGATTTCTGCATCCTTCGCCTGTTTTTCAGCTTCTGCTTTTTGCTGGTCACAAGCCAAGATTTTATTTTTAGGATCTTGCTCTGCAGGTTTTAATTTAGAGGCTTCTTCAAACTTGGATCTTGCCTGATCAAAGCTTTTACCCTTTAGGAGCGCTTCTGCCTCGGTCATAAGACTTTCGTATTTCTCTTGAAGTTCTTTAGCAGCTTCGGCAGCTTTTCGATCTTCCTCCTCCTTTGCCATGAGCTTTTTGGCTTCAGCTATTTTGCTTACGGGGCTTGGGTCGTCTGGTTTAATCGTTTTTGCCACTTCAAAAAGCGCAATGGCATTAGACCAGTCTTTCTTGTCGAAGGTAGCCTGTGCTTCAGATATTTTGCTTTGAAAGCTCTTTTCTCTAGCAAGTCTCTTTTGCTCTTCATCAAACTGCTTCTTTAGGCGTTTTGCTTCTTTGGCTTGTTCTGGAGCGTAATGATCATCGGGTTTATAGGTAAGTGCTTCTTCATATGCTATTATGGCATCCGCAAACTTTTTGTCCTTAAAATAGGCATCACCTCTTGCGATAGTCTGACGGTATTTTATCGCAAATTTCTCAGCATTTTTTTCTACTTTTTGTAATGCCTTTTGCTTTTCTTTTTCAGCATTGAGTTCAGCCTCGATTTGCTCTAATACGTCAACCTGGCCAATAGAAATATTGGCTGATGTAAGAGCAAAGGTGAGTAATCCAATTGCTAACAAATATTTTGTAGGACATTTACGCATAAGCAGAACTAGGAAGGCCCTAGTCAGCTAATCCTTCTTGTTCTAAAGGTTCGATGTAGTCGAAGAGTTGGTTTTTAATGATAGCTTCAGAAACCTTTTTGGGAACCAACTTTTCCCAGCCAGAGATACCTTTTCTAATCATCTTTAACACGTTATCTGAATAAATGTGCAGGTTCTTCCGTTTAGCTCCTTTAATATCAAGGATTAAATCGTTCTGGACAAAGTAGTGCAGGAGTCCTTTGATTTTGTCATCTACGTCAAAGTTCTTGGTGGTATAAAGCTCATCAGACATAGGTATCTGAGCTGGATATACTAAGAGTCTGACATTCCCTCCAAAACCTAATCCGAAGGCCTCTAAGATTCCTCCGCCGAGATTGTCGTAATATCTTTCGTCAAAAATGGTTTGGAGGCTATACACCCCTAGAATGAGCCCAATCTTTCGACCTTTAGTAAACTGAGATAAGTACCAACATACTTTGTAATACTTGACATAGTTTGAAATCATCACAGTATGGCCTAGGGAGCTGAGTATATCTACACGGTCAAGAAAATCTTTTTCATCGATGGTTCCATCGTCAGAAAGATCTTTTAGCGTGAGTTCAAATACCACTTTAAGTTTGTCTTCATCAACCCCTTCTTGCTTTAAAAAGGCAGCCTTACCTTTATCGTGCATATCGATATTAACGTAGGTAACTGGTCTGAATCTTCCTCTCAGGACTAGCACGTTTTTCTTGTAAAACTCTTCTGCAGGTTGCAATACATTACCGTCAGAGCCGAATAAGGTAGCTTCAGTAAGCCCGTTTTTAACCAATTTGAGAGCCATCAAACGATTGTCGACATGTTTGAAGTCGGGGCCTGAAAGTCTAAACATACTGATCTCCACCCTTTCCCTTGATAATTCATCAAGTAAGGAGTTGAGTAAGTATTCTGGATCATGGTGATAGAAATGACAACCGTAAAGAAGATTCACTCCCAATATCCCAAGGGCTTCTTGCTGAAGGTGCGCTTCAGGGTCGTGAAGGTTGATGTGCAATACACATTCGTTTGGCTCAGATTCTGGTCTTAATTGAAAGCGTAACCCGATCCATCCATGCCCACGATTGGTTTTGTGAAAATTTACGGTTTGAACAGTGTTAGCGAAGTTGAAAAACTTGGCTGTTTTCTTCCTAGAAATCAGTTTCTTCTTAACTAGCTTGTAGCCAAAATCTAGCATTTTCTTCAGCCTTGGCTCAGAAACATAACGTTCGTCGCCGCCGTAAATTGAATCGGATATTTCCTTATCGTATGCTGAAAGACTTATAGCAATTGTTCCGGAAGCACCTCCAACTCGAAAAAAATTGTTTGCTACCTCTTGACCTGCGCCTATTTCACTAAACGCACCATAGATGTTATTGTCAAGGTTGATTGCTAATGCTTTTTCCTTGGTCGATAGTTTTCTATAGGCCATCTTTAGTTTAGATTTTTCTTGAAGCTATAAAGGTACGGAATATCTATGCTGAGAAAATATTCATCCTTATTCTTTGGTATTTATTTATTATCGCAGGCGGAATGAATAGAGGGCTTTCAATCATCTTTTTTCTTTTGGTATTTTTTTATTTGTTGCCTTCGTGTGAGCAAAAATCGGAAGTGCCTGATGCGCCCGAGCAGCCTATAGCTGCAAGTTTTTCACGTTTCGATAGCCTCAAAGAAAATAGGATCGATGCTTTTTTTGAAGGCCGGTTTAAAAAGAAAAAATTTAATGGGGTTTATTTGTTTCGATCTGACACTCTTGTGCATAAAGGAGCTTTAGGTGTCCTCAATAAGAAGCTGAAGCAAGACTTGAAAATTGAAACCAGGTTTCAATTGGCATCTGTGTCAAAACCATTCACAGCCTTAGCCTTTTTAAAACTGGTGGAAGAAGAAGTTTTTGACCTAGAGAAAGACATAAGAACCTATCTGCCTGATTTCCCGTACGAGAATATAAACCCTAGGTTATTACTGTGTCATCGAAGTGGCTTGCCGAATTACATGTACCTGACCGATAGTCTTTGGTTGGAAGCTCAAGTAAATGACAGTTTGCAGGGCTACAAAAGGAGCGAAAGAGTAGGGGAGATTGCTGGAAGCAATGCCCTCAGTCATGATGAACTTTATAAGCAGGTTTTTTTGTTGTCGCCTTCGCTTTACTACACAGTCAACAAAAAGTTTAGCTACTGTAATAGTAACTTCTTCTTGCTTGCATATCTAATGGAAAAGAAGCTCCAAAAGCCTTTAGAATTGATTCTTGATAGCTTGGTTTTTAGGCCATTAGGCATGAATGAGTCCTTTTTGTATTCAGGGATGAAACTTGATACAATTCCGAACACGGCCATTGGGTATACTGCTCGTTACAGATCCTACTCCGATTTCTATTTGAACGGTGTCTTAGGAGATAAAGGAATGTTTTCTTCTGTTGACGATATGTTGTCAGCGGCCATTGGAATAGAAAATGGTTTTTTGAAGCCAGATACTTACCGGTGGATGATTAAAAAGCAGACGAAAACCAATAAACGCGGAATGTTCTATGGTTTAGGTTGGCGAGTGAAAAAGTACGATGGCAATAAGGTGATTTTTCATAAAGGTTGGTGGCGAGGATTTAAGTCCTATTATATTCTGATGCCTGAAGAAAAGAAAACGATTGTAGTTTTAACTAACTCTACAATGGGAGGCTTTTTGAAGGCCGATGAGCTGCTTGGTTTGCTCGATTAATCCTCATCTGGGAGCATGGTAACCGGCATATAGTCTTCAGTTTGTTCTATTGAATGCATAATGTCAATTAGCAAGGCTTTATTATCCTTATTGAAGTCTAATTCGATAGGTTCTTTAAATCTCACTGAAAGCACAGTGCCTTTCTTTTTAGTCCTTAAGCCTTTTTTATCAAAGGCTCTCCTGAAGCCATCAATCACAACAGGAACAACAATTGGCTCATTACTTCTTATGATATGTACAGTTCCTTTTCGCCCTGCCTGATATGGTCTTGTGGTACCTTGAGGGAAGGTGACAACCCAACCATCGTTAAGTCCTTCGGTTATTTTAGTAATATCTCGTAAGTCAACTTGCCTATTGATGTTTTTACCTGATTCCCTCCAGGTACGTTTGATCAGAATTCCTCCACCGTAGGTAAATAGTTTAGGTAGAAATCCTGATTTCATAGTCTCCATAGCCGCCACAAAGTAGCTGTTGAGCTTTGGATAGAATAGAGAAATTATATTCCCTAATTTGTTATCATGTCCCGAACGAAGGCTTGCGAAAATCAGAAACATCATTGCTACATCCGCGAAGTAAGTTTGATGGTTTGATACAAAGAGAACTCCGTTTTCCGGAAGCTTTTTCAATATCTCAGTGCCCTCCACTTTTGTTTTATACTGCCGCTTAAAACGGAACAGAGCAATAGTACCAAAGAGTATATATAACAAACGTTTGGTGAGGAAAAAATTCCCAAAAATGTCTTTTCTTAACAAGTTTACTTCCTTTAGTAGGTGGGTCTACATATTTCTACGGTACTGACCACCTACTTCAAACATCGTTTGAGTAATTTGGCCTAAAGAACAATGTTTTGATGCTGCCATAAGTTCTTCAAACATATTAGAATTTTGAATGGCAGCATCCTGAAGAGCTTTTAATATTCCTTCTGACTCCTTGCTTTTTCCTTCATGCAAGTTTTTAAGCATTTCAATTTGGTACTCCTTTTCTTCAGTATTCGCACGGATCACCTCTTGAGGAGTAATTGTTGGTGAGCCTTTAGAACTGAGGAATGTATTCACTCCAATAATAGGCAAGTCACCATTGTGTTTTAAGGTTTCATAGTACAATGACTCATCTTGAATTTTTGAACGTTGATACATTGTCTCCATAGCACCTAACACACCACCCCGTTCTGTTATTTTGTCGAATTCAGATAAAACAGCCTCTTCAACCAAGTCGGTTAGCTCTTCAATGATAAAAGAACCTTGCAGTGGATTTTCGTTTTTGGCCAAGCCCAATTCTTTATTAATGATGAGTTGAATTGCCATGGCTCTTCTTACACTTTCTTCGGTAGGAGTAGTAATCGCCTCATCGTATGCATTGGTGTGTAGGGAATTGCAATTGTCATAAATCGCGTACAAAGCTTGAAGCGTTGTTCTGATATCGTTGAAGTCAATTTCTTGGGCATGTAGTGACCGACCTGAAGTTTGAATGTGATACTTCAACATTTGCGCACGAGCATTTGCTCCGTACTTAGTTTTCATTGCTTTTGCCCAAATTCTTCGAGCCACCCTGCCAATAACAGCATATTCTGGATCTGTTCCATTTGAGAAAAAGAAGGAGAGGTTTGGCCCAAATTTATTGATGTCCATTCCCCTGCTCAGGTAATACTCAACATAAGTAAAGCCGTTCGCCAAGGTAAATGCAAGCTGCGTAATTGGGTTTGCCCCAGCTTCCGCGATGTGATAGCCCGAAATTGAGACCGAATAAAAGTTTCTCACCTTGTTATTGATGAAATACTCCTGCACATCTCCCATTAGACGAAGAGCAAATTCGGTTGAGAAAATACATGTGTTTTGAGCTTGATCCTCTTTCAGGATGTCGGCTTGAACAGTTCCTCGCACCGACATTAAAGTTTCCGCTTTGAGTTTTGCGTAGACTTCTTTGTCCAAAACTTGATCTCCTGTGAGGCCAAGTAACATGAGCCCAAGACCATCATTTCCTTTAGGTAATTCACCTTGATAAGTAGGTCTTACGCGTCCTTCATAGAGTTTGTTGATTTTCTTTTCAACCTCTTTTTCTAAGCCATTTTCTTTGATGTACTTCTCACAACTTTGATCAATTGCGGCATTTAGGAAAAAGCCTAAGAGCATTGGTGCAGGACCATTGATGGTCATTGAAACACTGGTTTTTGGGTCGCAAAGATCGAAACCAGAGTATAGCTTTTTAGCATCGTCTAAACAACAAATGCTAACACCGGCATTTCCTATTTTACCGTAAATATCAGGACGATATCCTGGATCATTACCGTAGAGCGTAACAGAGTCGAAAGCGGTTGAAAGCCTTTTGGCGGGCATGCCTAATGACACATAATGAAACCTGCGATTTGTTCTTTCAGGTCCACCTTCGCCAGCAAACATCCTCGTTGGATCTTCTCCTTGTCTTTTGAAAGGAAATAAACCAGCGGTATAAGGAAATTCACCAGGTACATTTTCTTGTAATGACCATCTCAGAATGTCTCCCCAAGCTCTATATTTCGGTAAGGCTACCTTGGGTATTTGAGTATGTGAAAGGCTTTTGGTGTGCGTTTCAATGGCCAGTTCCTTATCTCGAACCATAAACTTGAAAAGTGGCTCTTGGTAACGACTCCTTTTTGATTCCCAGTCTTCTATGAGTTGCTTGTTTCTTGGGTCTAGGTCTAAAGACAATTTCGTAAAAGTCTCATCAAGTCCTTTTAGGATTCGATCTTTATCCTCAATGTCAAGTTGTTTGATATTTTCAATACTGCCTTGAATTACATAAAGTTTTTCAGCTGCTTCTATTTGATCATTAACCCAAGAATCATAAGCCCGATTGCTTTCGCTTATCTCAGATAAATAGCGCGTTCTCTTAGGAGGAATGATGAAAATCTTTTCAGACATTTCCCTTGTAATCTCAAATGATGATTTGAGCTCCGGATCAGTTTTTTCGTGGATTTTATCCATGATTGCACGATACAAGGAATTGGTTCCGGGGTCATTAAACTGACTAGCAATAGTGCCATGAACTGGCATGCTGTCCATGTCTTTGTCGAATAAGCCATGATTCCTCTGATATTGCTTTTTTATATCGCGAAGGGCATCAAGGGCTCCTCTTTTGTCGAACTTATTCAAAGAAATTAGATCTGCAAAATCAAGCATGTCGATTTTCTCCAACTGCGTTGCAGCTCCATATTCAGGGGTCATTACATAAAGTGAAACATCACTGTGCTCTAGGATCTCGGTGTCGGATTGACCTATTCCACTAGTCTCAAGTATGATGAGGTCATAACCAGCAAGCTTTGTAATTTGAACTGCTTCAGCTACATGTTTGGATAAGGCAAGATTTGATTGTCGTGTTGCCAAAGACCGCATGTAAACTCGGTCATTTTTTATTGCGTTCATTCGGATCCTATCTCCAAGCAGCGCTCCACCTGTTTTTCTCTTTGAAGGATCAACTGAGATGATTGCAATTCTCTTTTTGCTAAAATCAATCAAAAAACGTCTCACTAATTCATCCACTAGGGATGATTTCCCAGCACCACCTGTACCTGTGATTCCAAGAATTGGAATTTTTAGCTTTTTAGCTCTTTCATCAACTTCCTGAAGGAAATCGCGGCTAGCTTCAGGGAAATTTTCTGCGGCAGATACGAGTCTAGCTACCTGGCCTGGTTTAAGCTGAGTTGGGTTTTTGAGATCGAAATCAATTTTATCTCCTAAAGGGAAGTCACTTCGTTGAACCAAGTCGTTAATCATACCTTGAAGTCCCATTGATCTTCCGTCATCTGGAGAATAAACTCTAGTGATTCCGTATTCATGAAGTTCTTTGATTTCATCAGGTAAGATCACTCCACCACCACCTCCAAATATTTGAATGTGTCCAGCATTTTTCTCTTGAAGCAAATCATACATGTACTTAAAGTACTCCATATGACCACCTTGGTAGGAAGTCATGGCGATGGCATTTGCATCTTCTTGAATTGCTGTGTTTACTACTTCTTCGACGCTTCTATCGTGTCCTAAATGAATAACTTCAACTCCAGTAGATTGTATAATTCGACGCATAATATTAATTGCCGCATCATGTCCGTCGAATAAGGAGGCTGCAGTAACTATTCGAACTTTATTTTTGGGAGTATATGGCTTAACGTTTTGCATCTTCTTCAAATGATTTGCAAAAATAAGGGAATGTTGGCTTATAAGCCTAGAATAAAAAAACCCCGCTCAAGGCAGGGTTTTAACTAAATACTACATATGAAAACTATAAGCCGTTTTTCAGAAGTATAAACGCCCCTAGATTAAAAAGGTTTGGTGGGGCTTAAAAAAAATAATAAACGGTATTCTAGCAAACAAACTTGGAAGCCCAAATCTTTTACTTTCGCAAAGCTCGTCCAACCAATTCGGCTTAATTGCGTTTAATCCATCAAAGCACTTTTATGAAAAGTATTTATCTGGTTTTCTTTAGCACTATTGTTTTATTCGCCTGTAATACAGGAAATCAAAACGAGCCACGGTTAGATGAAGCCCTAGAGCGTCAAGAATGGGAACACTTAAGACAAATGGACCCTGCGACAGGTGAAATTCCAGCAGGAATTAGAAAAGCCGAACTCGCATTTGCGAAACACTTACCAAATGCAAATTCAGCGGCAAGGTCAGCTAATTATAATTTCAAATCAATAGGACCTTTTAATGTTGGGGGTAGGACCCGAGCATTCGCACTTGATTTGACCAACGAAAATGTGTTAATCGCTGGTGGTGTTTCAGGAGGGGTTTGGGGAAGTACTGATGAAGGAAACTCTTGGGCACTAATGACTAAGCCTGAAGATCATCATAGCGTTACCTGCCTGAAGCAGGATAAGAGATTTGGTAAGCAAGAGAATTGGTATTACGGATCTGGAGAGGGTCGAGGGAATTCGGCCAGCGGAATTTTTGGTGCGAATTATTTGGGAACTGGCATATGGAAATCTCAAGACTCAGCAAAAACATGGTTGAACCTAGCTGCTACGAATACGGCTACCCCTGAATCGAGAGAGCCATGGGATATCATTTGGAATATTGCATTAGATCATACTAATTTGACGGAGGACGTGATCATAGCAGCCACAAGAGGGCAAATAAACTTAAGTAAGGATGATGGTCAAACTTGGGATACTGTTCTTGGGGATGGTCCTGCCACTTCAGTATATACAGATGTTTTGATCAATGAACAGGGGGATTACTATGCTGTACTTAGCTCTGGTGGAAGTGACGAGGGTGTCTGGCGTTCAGAGGATGGTTCAAATTGGGTTAAGATTAATACCAGTCCTTTTCCTACGAATTATAGAAGGATGATTATTGCTGAAGATCCAAACAGACCGAACACACTTTATTTTCTCGGTGAATCTGTAGGGACAGGACAAGCCGCTGATACTCTTGCAAGAGAGCGAAATAGCTTATTGAAGTACACTTATTTGTCTGGAGATGGCTCAGGAGCAGGTGGGCATTGGCAAGATTTATCATCCAACATCCCATTTGATACATCATTCGCAAGGGTTTTTAAATCTCAAGGAGGATATAACCTTGTGCTTGCTATTCAACCTGGAGATTCAACACGCATGATTATTGGTGGAACTAACCTTTTTATGAGCACCGATGCTTTTAGTTCTGATTCGAACATCACTCAAATTGGAGGTTACAAGCCCGATGGAGACATTCCATTTACTTACAGATGGGAAGGTCATCACCCAGACCAACATGTGGTTTTCTTCAAGCCTTCTGATCCTGATGTTATGTACAATGCAAATGATGGTGGTGTATATCGCTGGGATGATGTAAGCAGTGCAACGATTGATTGGGTTGACCTCAACAGGGGATATTTAACAACTCAGTTTTACACCATTGGAATCGATCATGGAACCAGAAAAAGTGAATTAGTATTTGGAGGACTTCAAGATAATGGAACTCAATTTACCTCTGGAGGCGCATTTTCTGATGATTGGGTTTCTCCAAACTTGGGCGACGGATCATATTGCGCAGCAGAAGATGGTGGGGCGTTTTATTATTTCAGCCGACAAAACGGAAGAATGATCAAAGCTAAGGTTGATCAAAAAGGAGATTTGTTAGACTTCAAACGAATTGATCCTGAGAGCGGTAATTCTTACCTTTTTATTAATCCGTTCATACTGGATAGAAGCGATAACAACACAATGTATCTCTCTGAATTTAACCGCATTTGGAGAAATTCAAAACTTGATGAGTTTCCACTAGATAGCATTTATGAACCAACAGATTCAAACTGGGAGCGATTCACAAGTATGGCTAATAATTACATTACCACTTTTAGGTCTTCCTACGACAATCCAAAACACAGATTATATTACGGTTCTTCCAATAAAGGAGTTTATGTTGTTGAGAATGCCAATGATGGTATGATGCAAGCAACCACCATCACAAATAACATTCTAACTGGGGGTTGGACCAGCAGTATTAGTGTTGATCCAAGAGACGCCAATAAAGTGATGGTGACTTTTTCGAACTATAGAGTACATAGTGTTTATTACAGTGAAAATGGTGGGGCATCTTGGGTGCCAAGCGCAGGAAACTTAGAGGCTGAACAACCTGTAGGCTCTCCTCCGGGCATAGGGGTAGGGGACGGCCCAAGTGTTCGCACCTCAGCGATCGTTCCAACAACATCTGGGACACGCTATTTCGTGGGTACCAGTATTGGTTTGTTTTCTACCGACGAACTAAATGGGGATAGCACTGTATGGCTTCAAGAAGCAAAAAACACCATTGGAAATGCGGTTGTAGACATGATTGATTATCGTGAAACTGATGGTTTTATGGCTATTGGCACTCATGGCAAAGGAGTTTTTTCAGCCTATATAACTGACTATCTAGATGTAACCGCTATTGATGAAAAAATAGATCTTCAGCACAAGCTCTGGCCAAACCCAGCTAAGGCTCATGTATACATAGATTTAAATGGAGATAAACTACAGGAACTCGATGTTTTTGACATCAATGGTCGATTCATTCAAACATTAAATCAGGAGCGGATTGATTCAAAGCTTAAATTTGATGTGTCAAAACTCAATTCCGGCACTTATATATTTCGTTTAAAATTTGATGATTCGACAGAGTTTCATAGGCTTATTATTTCTTAGTGTTTTGCTCTGGGGCTTGCCCAGCTGCAAGACAAATGAGCAAGCAACTCAGCTCGAAAAGCCAGTAGCTGATACTTCCCAAACAAGTCAATCATCCACAAAGGAAAAGCTTGAAAAAGAAGTTGAGTTCAAAGCTTCTAATAGGGTGAATACCTTAATCGAGGCAAAAGTTTTAAAAATACTGCCTCCAATTAAGGCAGACGGTTTTAAAGGAACTTGTTCTAAAGTTTCATGCACCGCCTATTTAAAAGTGACCAAAATGAAAGAAATAGGTCGCTTCTTTGATTATTCTTTTGGAGAAGGCGATGAAATTGGAGTTTATTTTACTTGGAGTACAGCTGCTACAACTGAAGAGCTTTTCCCAAATGTTGATGTCAAATACCCCGGAATTGCACTTGGGGACGTGATTGATGCAGCTATTTTAATTCAAAGTCCCTATGAAGGCTTTCCTTATACGGTGGACTATTACGAAATTTTACCCTGAAGATGAGTTTGAGAAAATATAATGCCCTTTTAGTGTTGACACTTGCCATTTACTCTGGTGCTTGGTTTTTTACAAGTTCGGATACCGCGGAGTCAACAAGAAATTTTGATGACAATCCCAGTGCTCGTGCAGATTGGGAGTTTGAGAGAACCATGGATGAAAATGGGGAAATCCCAGCGGATATTCGAAGAAGAGAGCTGCTTTTTTCTCAAAGCATTCCTGAAGCTACAGCGCGAAACGCAGCTCCAGTTGACCACATTGGACCTTTTAATGTAGGAGGGAGAACGCGAGCCATCGCTTTTGATGCGCTAGATG
>ENA-UOXV01001028-UOXV01001028.1-marine-metagenome-genome-assembly--contig:-NODE-1028-length-39845-cov-13.657426_pt1 | contig 39845 bp, 45 predicted proteins | sample MGYA00238165_ERZ766961 | MGnify/ENA primary metagenome ERZ766961 (study PRJEB28924, sample SAMN03173240) | marine metagenome | biome: Marine; feature: Water; material: Subsurface seawater | place: North... | reverse complement strand
TTATCGTTGGACTTAGCGTATTGGGGTTTAGAATGATCTTTCGCCAATAATGAAATTTCATCCAAGGAAATGACATTATCATTATTAATATCAACTTCTCTAAACTGCCTTGCTACTTGCGGCAAGCATTGGGTGGTTTCGAATACATCCAAGGTATCATCACTGTCAGTATCACAGGCATAAAAACGAGTTTCTACGCTATCTAGCATTTCACGACGTTTTTGCTCGTAGCGCAAGGAATTTTCTTCGTTTAATTTTGAATATTCAGTGAGCGCCTCGTGAATTTCATCCAAATCTGAGGCTTCTTCTATATTTTGATTAACTTCCCTATAGTTGTCACCTTTTACATCAGCAAAGGCAGAACTTATTGAACTCAAAAGCAAGATAAATAAAGAAAAATATTTTAAATGCATTAAAATTACACTTTTACTAAGGGTTAAACAGTATCCTAATAAATTGTAAACGTAATATTACAAAAAAATATGAATTTGTAAATGAAATGTTACATGAAAATCTTGTTAATATGAGAGTATAAAAGTAGAAGAGTTCAAAAATGAGCGAAAAAAATAAACAAGAAATCGTTTTAGTTGATGATGACCCGAAAATTCGTGATTTAACAGCGAAATACCTTAGGGACCAAGGCTTACATGTGTGTACAGCTGAGGGAGGTAAAGCACTTGATAAGGTTTTAGAGCAGAAAAAAATTAGTCTTATTGTGCTTGATTTAATGATGCCAGATGAATCAGGGCTTGCAATTTGTCAGAGGCTTCGTGTTAACAATGTAGCAATTCCAATCATTATGTTGACTGCCAAGGGAGATGAAGTCGATCGAATAGTTGGCTTAGAGATGGGGGCGGATGATTACTTGCCCAAGCCATTCAACCCAAGAGAGTTGCTTGCAAGGATCAATGCAATTCTAAGAAGGCAAACTAATGTTGATGCTGAAAAAAAAGATTTAGCGCAAATCATCAAATTTGGGGACTTCATTTTTAACATTAATAATCGCAGCTTAACTAAAAATGGTATTGAAATCTCTATCACAACTGGTGAATATGATTTGTTGAAAGTGTTTACCGAGCGTCCAAAACAGCCTCTATCGCGTGATCAGCTAATGCAGCTGGCCAAAGGAAAGGAATTGGATGTTTTTGACAGAAGCATAGATGTGCAGATTTCTAGATTAAGAAAAATTATTGAAAAAGATCCCAATAAACCCAATTTTCTGCAAACAAAATGGGGTTATGGCTACATTTTTAATCCAGATGGGAAATAGATTTTGAAGCTACTGCCTCAAACGCTACTTGCACGTTTTATTCTGCTTATATCCGCGTTGCTATTAGTAGCTCAAATTACCTCCTTAAAAATTTTTGATTACTTTGAACGTGATGTCAGGGCACAAGCTTTAGCGAAAGAAATTAGCACCGTTGTTAATTTCACGAAAGCTTCAATTGAGGCAGCTGCAAGCAGCAAAAGATTAAAATTATTGAGTGAATTATCTGGTTTGGGTGATGTAAGTATTTACCCCGCCTACTATTTTGAGCCATTAGAACCAATACCAGAGGATCCTTTTTTGCAACTGGTTGTTAAAAAGATAGCACAACAACTACCTGTTGGTACCTTGATTACAGTGAACCACTATGATATTCCGGGTATATGGGTTAGCTTTGAAATTGACTCCGATCTGTTTTGGTTAGTGATGCCACGTACATTAATTGATCGTCCTTTTCCATGGCATTGGATAGGCTGGGGTGTTGTCATCTTTAGCCTTGCGGTTGTCGGTGCTTACATTGCAACAAAAAGAATAAGTATGCCGCTTAGTAGATTAAGCCGTGCTGCAGAACAAATAAAAAGGGGAGGTAAGGTTCATCCGTTACCCTTAGATAATGTTGTTGAATTTAGTGAGGTGAGTGAGGCGTTCAACGAAATGTCAGACAACTTATCAAAAATTTCAGAGGAAAGACGATTTTTACTGGCGAGTGTTTCTCATGATATTCGCACCCCTTTGACTCGTCTTCGGATCGCCTCAGAAATGCTTCCCAATCAATCGCATGAAATCAAAGATAGTATGGAACAAGACATCCAAGAAATTAATGAGATTATTAATCAATTTCTTGATTTTGCTCGAGGATTTGAAGATGAGCCTGTGGCCCCGGTCAATTTAGGAAAATTTTTAAAAGAAATACAACGTAAACATGCGCGTATGGGCCAGAATTTTAAATTAAAAAAGAAGAATATACGCTCAAATATACCAAAAAAATTATTTATTGACTTAAGGTTATCAGCCTTCCAGCGTTGTCTCGATAATCTTATTAATAACGCCTTCTTCTATTCCAAAGGCAATGTTGAAATGCAAGCCACCTTATTTGAAGAGAGTTTTTCAGTAAGCATTATTGATGATGGGCCTGGTATACCTGAACATCAAAAAGCGAAATTACTCAAACCATTTGAGCGCGTGGATGAAGCCAGGGGAAATATTGGGGGCAGTGGCTTAGGACTCACAATAGCTGATCGTATCGCAAGGGCACACTCAGGAAAACTAGAGTTAATAAATTTAAAAAAAGGCGGCCTTGAGGCTAAAATTACAATACCTCTTAATTTGGGTTAAGCAAACCAATTCAATTTAGATCTTAGCCTAACAACTTCGCCAATAATGATAAGTGCTGGAGATTTGATTCTTGCCGTTTGAACTTTTTTACTAATATTTTTAAGTTCCCCGCAAACGACTTTTTGCGTGATCAAAGTCCCACTTTCAATCACAGCCACTGGCATTATTTTTGACATACCATGCTCTATCAACTTGTTAACAAAATCTGGCAAGCTCAGTAATCCCATGTAAATCACTAACGTCTGTTTCTTTGCAATAAGTTTTGGCCAATCAAAAACAAGGGTGCCATCTTTTAAATGCCCTGTGAGAAATAAACAGCTTTGTGCATAATCACGATGGGTAAGCGGAATTCCTGCATATGCTGAAATGCCATTCGCAGCAGTAATGCCAGGCACCACTTGAAAATTGATTTTATTTTTTAATAAACTTTCAATTTCTTCGCCACCTCGACCAAAAATAAATGGATCGCCACCTTTCAGACGGAGTACAGTTTTCCCCTCTTTTGCATATTTTATTAACAATTCATTTATTTTATGTTGCTCAATTGTGTGCTGATCTCTTTTTTTACCTGCATAAATCTTATCTGCATCCCTCCGAACCAGTTCTAATATTTCTTTTGACACTAAATTATCATAAATGCAGACATCACATTTTTGCATCAAATGCAGCGCTCTAAGCGTGAGTAGATCCCTTTCACCGGGTCCAGCCCCTACCAAATAAACTTCCCCTGTTTTGTATTTTGTTACATGATGAATAATGTCTTTTAAATTTGATGGCGATGGTTTTTTTACAAGCTGTATTTTCTTTAGGACAGATTCATTATCAAAAAAAGATTCCCAAAATAATCTTCTTTTTTTCAGTGATTTAAATTTTCTTTGGATATCAAGCCTTATTCTTCCAGCATATTGAACGGCAAAAGAATAATAAGAAGGAATCAGTGTTTCTATTTTTTCTCGTAACAGTCTTACCAGGACCGGTGCTTTACCAGCACTGGATATGGCTATTACTAAAGCATCACGCTCAACGATGGATCCCATAGTGAAAGTACAAAGTTTTGGTTGATCCACAACATTGACTAAAATCTTATGATGTCGTGCAATTTTTGATATGCGTGCATTTAATTTTTGATCATTGGTTGCTGCAATTATTAAATCATAATTAGTGATATCATCATCCCTGAAAGCCCTTTGATGAAATATTAATGAATGTTCAACAATTAATTGCTTTAGCTCGAGACAAGCACTTTTTGCAATCACCGTGATATTTTTACCAGCCTTTATTAACAGGACAATTTTTCGTAAAGCAATGTCTCCGGCGCCAACAACCAGGACTGATTTTTCTTTCAAATTAATAAAAATAGGAAAATTATCCATTACGAAATGTTACTCCAATGAGCTGTTAATACCTAGAATGCAATATTAGTTTTTGAGTAAAAAAGTTATAATGACTGAAATTAATTGATAGAGAAAATGAAAAAACAACTTTACCTTAAAACCTTTGGCTGTCAAATGAATGAATATGATTCTGAAAAGATTGAACAGCTGCTTGACGAGCAGAACGGTTTGACATTAACAGACTCGCCCGAGCAGGCCGATCTAATTATATTAAATACCTGTTCAATTCGTGAAAAAGCGGAAGTCAAAGTCTATAGTGATCTGGGTCGCTACAAAAAATTAAAGGAGATTAATCCTAATCTTCGCATCGCAGTTGGCGGATGTGTTGCAAGCCAAGAGGGTGCAAATATAATCAAGCAATCCCCCTATGTCGATATGGTTTTTGGTCCACAAACACTTCACCGCCTTCCTGAAATGATAAAGCAAAGGGAGTTGCAAGGAGTACCTCAAATTGATATTTCTTTTCCCGAAATTGAAAAATTTGATCAGTTACCTGCGCTAAAAAATACAGGGCCAAGTGCCTCAGTCTCAATCATGGAAGGTTGCAGTAAATATTGCTCTTTTTGTGTGGTGCCCTATACCCGCGGAGAAGAAATCTCTCGTCCATTAGACGAGGTCATTGAAGAAATTATTCGTTTAACACTTAATGGTGTTAAAGAAGTTACATTATTAGGACAAAATGTGAATGCCTACCGAGGATTAATGTCTGATGGAAAAATTGCTGATTTTGCCACACTGCTGGAATATGTTGCGTCCATTGATGAAATCAAACGCATCCGTTTTACTACCAGCCATCCAAATGAAATGACAGACAGTTTAATCGATTGTTTTAAGAGTATTGATAAGCTGTCAAAGTTTCTCCATTTACCGATTCAGTCTGGTTCAGATCGCGTCTTAGCAGCGATGAAGCGAAACTATACAACTTTAGAATACAAATCAATTATTCGAAAATTAAAAAAAGTATGTCCTGAAATCACTTTAAGCTCAGATTTTATCATTGGATTTCCAAACGAGACTTTAGAGGAATACAATCAAACCAAAAAAATACTGCAAGAGATTAATTTTGATTATAGCTTTAGTTTTCTTTACAGTCCCCGCCCTGGAACGCCGGCCTCTTTTATCAAAGATGAAATATCAAAAGAAATAAAAGAAAGCCGATTAAAAGAATTTCAAGAAATAAATAACAATCAGGGCAAAGAATATACAAAACAAATGATGGGGACAAAACAAAGAGTTTTATTTGACAGCCTATCCACGAAGCAAAAGGGCTACATGAAAGGCAAGACTGACAATAATCGTGTCGTTGAAATAGAATATGATAAAAACTTATTTAATGAGCTAGTAGAAGTGCAAATAAAAGGTTTTATTGGTAAAAATTTATTAGGTATCCCAATTAATGAAAATTAATTTAACCTTACCTGATAGTAATAATAAACGTTTAGCAAATCTATGTGGCTCCTTGGATGAAAATTTAAAGCAAATTGCAAATAGTTTTGAAGTTTCACTGAAAAGAAATGGTGCAAAATTTATTTTTGATGGAGAAGAGAAAAAAATAAAACTTGCATCAAAATTTATTCAAACTTTCTATGAAAAATCGATTAACCCAATCATGCCAGAGGATATACAATTAGGCTTGGTTCAGTATCAAAAATTGCCTAATAGCAATGAAACTCAATCGATACAATTATTAACCAAAAAAAATGATATTCAAGGGCGCACTCCAAATCAAATTAAATACCTTGATCGAATTCAAAATCATGACATCAATTTTGGCATAGGTCCGGCAGGAACTGGGAAGACTTATTTAGCAGTTGCTTCCGCAGTCGATGCGTTGAATCGTGAGAAAATAAAACGTATCGTTTTGGTAAGGCCTGCCGTTGAAGCCGGAGAGCATCTTGGTTTTTTACCGGGTGATCTTGCACAAAAAGTGGACCCTTATTTAAGGCCCCTTTATGATGCACTTTATGATCTGGCTGGCTACGATCTAGTCACTAAGCTTTTTGAAAAAGGTATTCTTGAAGTGGCTCCGCTCGCTTACATGCGTGGGCGCACACTGAATCAAAGTTTCATTATTTTAGATGAAGCGCAAAATACCACGCCAGAGCAAATGAAAATGTTTCTAACGCGCATTGGCTTTGGCACAAAAGCCGTTATTACTGGCGATGTCACGCAAATAGATCTTCCCAAAGGCCACTTAAGTGGGTTAATTGAAATTCAAAAAATTCTTAAAAATGTACCGGGTATTGAATTTACTTTATTTAAATCAAAAGATGTTGTTCGGCACCCGCTTGTACAAAAAATTATTAATGCCTATGAAAATTATCAAGAAAAATAAATGACCAATCAAGCTATATCGCTATCTATTCAGGACAACGTCAATAAAAAGAAATACTTAAAGAAAAAAGATGTGTTGCGTTGGTTAAACTATTTTATCAAGACTGATTCTACTATCACAATAAGAATAGCGCAGCTTAATGAAGCTAAACAATTAAATTTTACTTACCGAAAAATTAACAAAGCAACCAACGTGCTGTCATTTTTAATTGCTAGCAAACCCCTGGTTGGCGATATTATTTTATGTCACGACATAATAAAAATAGAGGCTCAAGAGCAAAAGAAAAAGTTACGTGACCACTACGCTCACTTAATAATTCATGGATGCCTTCATCTTTTAGGCTATGATCATGAGTTAGATGCGGATGCAAATAAAATGGAGAAGAAAGAAATTAATATTTTAAAAGCAATTGGAATTACTAACCCTTATCTGGTCAAAAATTAAATGAAAGATAAAAAAGCGAAATTAATAAAAAAAATAAGGCGTTTTTTATTTAAGCCTAAAAATAAAAAGCAAGTTTCTGAGGTTCTAAAACTGGCTTTTGATCAGCACCTCATTGACTCTGATTCGCTAATGATGCTTGAAGGAGTTATGAATGTCTCTGAGATGCAAGTGCGTGAGATTATGATCCCTCGCTCACAAATGGATGTCATCGATATATCAAAAAAACCTGATGAATTTATTCCTTATGTTATTGAAACTTCGCATTCACGTTTTCCCGTTATTGAAGAAAATGTGAATGATGTAATTGGTATTTTATTAGCCAAAGATCTTTTAAGATTTAATGCAGGTGAAAACTTTGAACTTAGGGACAGGCTAAGACCGGCAATTTTTATTCCCGAATCAAAGCGACTTAACGTCTTATTAAAAGAGTTTAGAAAAAATCGTAACCATATTGCCATAGTCGTTGATGAATATGGCGGGGTATCGGGCATGGTTACCATCGAAGATGTCCTTGAACAAATTGTAGGGGATATCGAAGATGAATATGATTACGACGAAACTGAAGACAATATTATTGAAGAGAAAGAAGGTCATTTTAGAATAAAAGCAACAACAGAATTAGATGATTTTAATGAGTTTTTTGGCACAAATTACAGTGACGAAGAATTCTCGACTATAGGTGGGCTGGTTACGCATAAATTTGGCTACCTACCTGAAAGAGATGAATCCATTGAATTTGATGGTTTTTTAATAAAAATTCTCCGTGCTGATAGTCGTCAAGTTCATACCCTACTTGCACAAATTAACCTATCTGAAATTCCAAAAAAAAATAAATGAACTTAACGTTTCGAGCCTTCTCTTATAAGAAATATTTATTGAGACCACCATGCTAAAATTCCTACCCATTTTACTCCTGTTATCAAATTTAGTTTTTGCTAATCACCATGAAGAAAATAAGATTGAGCAAGAAGCCGTACCTCTAGTCACTGAACTTCCTACTTTTTACAGTGACTTTGTAGAAATTATTGGACTTGTTACCGCTGATGAAATTATCGCCATCCTAGGTGAGCCAGCAAAAAAAATTGATATACGCATGAAGTCAACCAATGATGTGATTGCTAGTACTTGGTACTACCATAATTTAAATACCGACGATACCGGTAGGTATTTTCCTACCACTGAATTAGATATTGTCGATGGCTATGTTGAGTCTGTAGTTTTCATGAATGAAGTTGATGAAAATTCAAATTTTGAGGGAAATAAGTACGAGATTCCTAAAAATAATGACAAGATGATTTAGTTTCAGTCCCCAAGATGAGCATGTACAATTTAATACATGCGCATTTTTCAAAAAAAATATACCCATTTTTTAACCAGTATCTTTGTCGTTTCTCTCGGTGGCTTAAGTACGCTTGCTTTTGCTCCTTACTATCATTATTTAGTAATCATTCTCTCGGTTGCTGCACTTTTCGTTATTAACAAAAAGCAAAGTTTCAAAAATATCTTACTTTTTGGCTTTGGCTTTTTTTTCTTCGGCATTCATTGGATTACCATAGCACTGAACACTTATGGCCATATGCCATATGTAGGCGCAATTATTTCGACTACAATTTTATGTATTTTTTTATGCCTTTTTTTCTATCCGTTAAAATTTTTTCAACAAAATTTTTCATCAGCAATATTCGTAGCTTCCTCGTTTACCCTTCTTGAATGGTTAAGAAGTTTCATCTTTACTGGATTTCCTTGGTTATCTTTGGGTTATAGTCAGGTACCAAATAGTCCTTTATCTGGATTCTTACCCATTATTGGTATCCACGGTATCAGTTTTCTCGTTATCCTTACAGTGACTCTTTTGCTGTTATATAAAAAGAAAGATTTTAAAAGCAATATAATAATCTTCAGCATGATTGCAATGATTTGGGGTGGTGGGTACATTCTAAAAAAAATAGATTGGACGCAGCCCATTGATGAGCCAATTAAAGTAAGCCTCATTCAAGGAAATATTGATCAATTAATTAAATGGAATAATGATTCCATTCAGTTGAGTTTAAAGAAATATAAGGATTTAATTTTCCAAGCGCAAGGAGAATTAATTATTCTGCCCGAAACCTCGATTCCACTTATCTACCAAAAAATTCCGATCAGTTTTATGCAAAGCTTGCAGGAGAAGATGAATGCTACAAAATCCAAAATTATTTTAGGTGCAATTTATAAGGAAAATTCACAATACTTTAACAGTGCAGTTTATTTGCATGACAATAGTATTAATCTCTACCACAAATATCATTTAGTCCCCTTTGGTGAATATATTCCTCTGCGACCTCTTTTAAAATTTGTTTATGAAAATTGGCTTCAAATTCCCTTCAATGATTTATCTCGAGGAACAAAAAAACAAGCATTATTTAAATTCAACAATAATCAGATAGCAGCCAATATTTGCTATGAAGACGTTTTTGGTAATGAAATTATTAGGCCCTTTCCTAACGCAACTATGCTGGTCAATCTCAGCAATGATGCTTGGTATGGGCAATCAAATGCTGCATTTCAACATCTGCAAATATCACAAGCCCGTGCAATAGAAACAGGCAGAATGATGCTGAGAGCAACAAATACAGGTGCAACAGCAATAATTAACGAAAAAGGCGAAATTATTTCCCATTTACCACATTTTGATGTGGGTATTTTAGAGGGTTATGCACAAGGCTATGAAGGTGAGACGCCTTACAGTAAATATGGAAATTATTTAATTGTATTACTATCAATTATGGGTGTTATTCTTAGTCTCAAGAGAAAAACTTAACTTTAATGTCTTTTAAAAAACCAGTAAAATGCATCCTTAATCAATAAATCATTAATAATGAAACCTACTTTTCAACAAATCATCACAAAGTTACAAGAATTTTGGTCAGCACATAATTGCGCTATTATTCAACCTTACGATATGGAGGTTGGTGCAGGAACATCACATACGGCGACATTTCTTCGTGCATTGGGCCCTGAGCCATGGCGAGCAGCCTATGTTCAACCGAGCAGGCGTCCTAAAGATGGTCGCTATGGAGAAAATCCAAATCGATTGCAACATTATTATCAATTTCAAGTGGTCCTCAAGCCCTCTCCCGAAAATATTGTTGATCTCTACATGAATTCGTTAAATGCACTGGGCTTCGACCTAACAGAGAATGACGTTAGGTTGGTTGAGGACAATTGGGAGAATCCAACTCTGGGTGCTTGGGGCTTAGGTTGGGAAGTTTGGCTCAATGGTATGGAAATCACGCAATTTACTTATTTTCAACAGGTTGGAGGTATTGCTTGCAAACCAATTACTGGGGAAATTACTTATGGAATCGAAAGATTAGCCATGTATATACAGGAAGTTGAAAGTATTTATGATATCCAGTGGACAGATAATTTAACCTATGGCGATGTTTTCTTACAGAATGAAATCGAACAAAGTGCATATAACTTCGATCACAGCGATCATGAATTTCTATTAGTAGCTTTCAATGCGCATGAAAAACAGGTTGCGCATTTAGTAAAAAATCATCTCGCCTTGCCAGCTTATGAGCAAGTGCTTAAAGCGGCTCACACATTTAATTTGCTTGATGCACGCGGAGTAATCAGTGTGACTGAGCGGGCAGATTTTATCGCACGAATACGAACATTATCAAGACAAGTGGCGCAGTCATACTTGGACAGTAGAAAAAAATTAGGCTTTCCTTTGGCAAATAAAAGTCATGCACAAGAGACCATTGAGGCAATGAATAAAAATGAAAAAAAATAACTTGCTGATTGAAATCTTGACTGAAGAACTCCCGCCGGCATCACAACAACAACTTGGTGAGCATTTTGGTAAATATATTGCGCAAAAGCTTCATGATTTTAATTTAATTGAAGCCGTTAAATTAGAAAGCTTTTCCACACCTCGACGCTTAGCTGTCAAAATTGATGGCGTAGTTACACAGGCAGAGTCTTCATTAAAACTAATTAAATTAATGCCAAAAAAGATTGGCTATGACGCTAATGGTGAGCTCTCGCCACCGTTATTAAAAAAATTAAATGCATTGGGCGAGGACGAATCAAGTGTGCCACATCTAAAAATTAAATTTGAAAATGATCAAGAAATCATCTACCTTGAAAAAAATTTTCAAGGGCATCAGCTCAATCTCGTCATTGAGGAAATAATAGAAGATAGTATAAAAGCTCTTCCGATCGCAAAAACCATGAGCTATCAATTAGCTGATGGCTGGACTACTGTTAATTTTGTTCGTCCAGCCAAAAATATATTAGCATTGCATGGCGATCAACCAATTAATTTCAACACCCTTGGACTGAAATCTAAAAATACCACTCTAGGACATCGTTTTGAGTCTTCGTCAGAAATAGTCAAAATCGCTCATGCAGATCAATACGAGGAGCAAATGTTCAAAGAGGGAAAAGTCATTGTTAATTTTAATCAACGAAAAAATAAAATATGGGAAAGTATTCAAAAAAAAGTAAGTGATCTTGCTTCGAACTATCATGTGAATGAAGATGAAAATCTTTTGAATGAAGTAACCGCATTGGTTGAAATGCCCAATGTTTTAATAGGAAAATTTGATGAAAAATTTCTTAATATACCCCATGAGTGCCTTGAGCTGACAATGAAGTCGAATCAAAAATATTTTCCAGTTGTTGATGCAAATAATAAAATAACAAATTATTTTGTCATTGTTGCAAACCTATCCCCTAAAAATGTGGCTTCTATTATTCAAGGAAACGAAAAGGTGATTCGTCCTAGACTTTCGGATGCAGAGTTTTTTTTCAAAAAAGATAAAGAGGAATCACTTTCAAAACTTGCTAAAAAGTTAGCCCAAGTTACCTACCATAATAAATTAGGAACGCAGCATGATCGCGCACTTCGTGTTGCAAAAATTCATAGTTATATTGATAAAACTCTTCAATTTAATAACGCCTTTGATTTTAAAAAACTTGCGCTGGCTTCAAAAGCAGATTTATCTAGTTTGATGGTAGGTGAATTTCCAGAACTTCAGGGCATCATGGGCAGCTATTATGCAGAAAACGATGGAGAAGAAAAAATATTTTGTGAAGCCATCGAAGACCATTACAGCCCAAAATTCTCAGGGGACAAATTACCCCGAAATAGTCTTGGGCTCGGTTTAGCTCTGGCTGATAAGATTGAAACATTAATAAGTTTATTTTCAATCAATGAAATACCAACGGGGGATAAAGATCCCTTTGCCTTGCGCAGAGCAGCTATTGGTATTTTGAGAATTTTAATTGAAAAAAACTTAGCACTTAATGTTATTCATACGATAAAACATTTTTATCCAAACAATAAAAATTTAGATGAGCTTATCTTGTTTATTAAAGAGAGATTAATAAACTTTCTTCGAGAAAAAAAATATACCCCGCAAGAAGTTGACGCCGTTACATCAAATTTATCGAATGAATTTAATACCCTGTTAGATAAACTAGAAGCCCTTCAGTCTTTTGTCAAACTCGACGAAGCAGCGCATCTTGCAGCATCAAATAAGCGCGTGGCAAATATAATAAAAAAATATCAATTTGATAATGATGTAAAGGTTAACAAGTCGCACTTGATTGAAAACGAAGAAAAAATACTTTATGAACTTCTTATAGAATTAGATTTAGAGGTTAAACGAGATGCTGAAAATAAAAGCTACATTGATGCTTTATCAAAATTAGTGCAACTGAAACAGCCCATTGATGCTTTTTTTGATAAAGTCATGGTAAATGCAGATGATATAAAATTAAAAAGAAATCGACATAACTTAATGCTTTTGCTGCATCAAACATTTAACAGAGTGGCTGATATATCTAAACTAACAACCTGATGAAATTAGTTATTCTTGATCGCGATGGTGTTATCAACGAAGATAGTGCCAGCTATATAAAAAATCCTAACGAATGGATTCCTATTCCACAAAGCCTAGAAGCGATTGCCCTATTAAAACAAAATAATTTCCATGTCGTTATTGCAACAAATCAGTCAGGTGTAGGCAGGGGTCTTTACGATATAAGCACCTTAAATCAAATTCATAACAAAATGATTAAAATGTTACAAGATGTTGGAGGAGCCATTGACGCAATATTTTATTGCACACATACCGATGAAGATGATTGCAATTGTCGTAAACCGAAAATTGGGATGCTTGAGGAAATAGAAAAAAGATTTGCTTGTTCCTTAAAAAAAATACCGGCAATAGGCGATTCATTAAGAGACTTAAAAGCTTTTCGGGGTATTGGTGCACAGCCAATCCTAGTTAAAACAGGCAACGGCGAACAGACGCTGCTTGACAAAAAATATCCAAAAAATACGTTAATTTTTGAAAACTTATTTGATGCAGCAGAATTTATAATAGCGAACTATTAATGCTCTACTTAAGATCTTTTATTTTTCAGGTTGGTATGTGGGGCTTTACGATCCCCTTCACCCTAATGTGTCTTTTTTTATTTCCTTTTAAACCCATTACGCGATATAAAATCATTTCGTTATGGGCGAAAACCATGCTGTGGTGGGTAAAAATCACATGTAACTTATCATTCAAGGTTTCAGGAATTGAGTACATTCCAGATAAACCCTTTATGATCCTTTCAAAACATCAGTCTGCATGGGAAACATTAGCTTTTCAAAAAATTTTCCCTCCTCAGGTTTGGGTATTGAAAAGAGAGTTGTTGTGGATCCCTTTTTTTGGCTGGGGGCTTGCCATGACTTCACCAATTGCAATTAATCGATCAGCGGGAAGAAAAGCACTGGAACAAATGAAAATACAAGGTATTGATCGGGTTAAGAAGGGTTTTAATATTGTTATTTTCCCAGAAGGGACAAGAATGAAGCCAGGTGAAACCGGTAAATATCATATTGGTGGGGCTTGGCTAGCACATCAATTAAAATTGGATATTATTCCTGTTGCACACAATGCCGGTAATTACTGGAAAAAAAATTCCTTTTTAAGAAAAGCAGGGGTGATTAAGGTAGTCATTGGAAAACCTATAAATTCCGCTACTGAAGACCCTGGGAGCCTTAATCAAAAAGTGAAGGAATGGATAGAGACTACGATGACGGATATCAATGTTTAAAAAACAATCGAAAGAAAGTATTACTCTGAATAACCAAACAGTTGCTTTCACTCTAAAAAGAAGCTTCAGAAAAACTGTAACACTCCGAATTAATGAGACCGGACTAATTGTAAATGCCCCCTTCATCGTGAGTAGAAATTATATTTATGCGCTCGTTATGAAAAAGAAAGAATGGGTATTATCTAAATTAACACTATTTAATACCCAAGATAATAATTCGGTTATAAAAAATGAAGGGAGTATAAAAATTCTTAATCAACCCTACCAGTTCAGCATCTCGCAAGGGAAAGATAACGTGTCTTTAGAAGAAAATATATGTCATATAACAACAAAAAATATTAATGATTCTCAGCATATAAAAAAACTATTTATAAAGTGGCTTAAAAATTATGCGCTTAATTATTTTGAGCAAGAGGTTAAACATTTGGCGAAGCATCATGGCTTCAAATTTAAAGAGGTAAAAGTCTCTAATGCAAAAACCCGTTGGGGGACTTGTAATGGCAAAGGTACCATAAGATTAAACTGGCGACTTATTCTTAGTTCAACTGAAGTTATAAACTACGTAATTTGCCATGAATTATGCCATTTATCACACATGAATCATTCTCATAAATTCTGGTCTTTAGTTGCGCAAATATGCCCAGATTATAAGATTGTATCTAAAGAGCTCAAGAAACAAGGGTTTTCTTTATATCGATTCGGATAAAAGTTGTTGAATATCAGCAATAATTCCTTCAACTGGAGAGCCGTAGGGATGGCGAATTCTGATTTTTCCGCTTCGATCAATTAGGTAAATACCTGACGAATGATCTATGGTGTAGGAATCACCCTGCTCTACCTTCTGATGAAAAACTTTATATTGATTTGCCATTGCATCAACTTCGTTTGAAGAGCCATAAAGGCCTATAAAAGTTGGGTCGAAGGATGGGATAAATAAACTTAATTTTTCTTGGGTGTCTCTCTCAGGATCTAAAGAAATAAATAAAACTTGAAAGTTATTACCAGCCTGCCCTAATTCTTGCTTGATGTATTTAAGCTCTTGTAATGACGTTGGGCAAATATCAGGGCAATTAGTAAAACCAAAAAAAACTGCGATTACTTTATTTTTATAGGAGTCAAGCGTAGCCCTTTCACCATGGTGACTCGTTAAAGAAAATGAAGCATCCAAATTTGCAGCACTGATGTCGGAACCATAAAATTGCTGAGTGGAGTCATTGCCACAAGCAACTAAAAATATAAAAAGACAAGAAATTAAAAATTTTTTTAGCATAATAGTTTCTCAAAAAAGGGTTTTCATTTTATCATGCTATTTTTAGTAACTATTATCCCTATTTAATTTAAAGGATTCACATGGCATTACCCCAATCAATGGAAGATCGCGATGGATTAATCTGGTATGACAATCAGATGGTGGCTTGGCGAGAGGCAAAAACGCATGTTCTAACCCATACCCTGCATTATGGTTTGGGTGTGTTTGAGGGTGTTAGAGCGTATGAAACAAAAAAAGGGGCTGCCATTTATAGATTGCATGACCATACCGATCGTCTATTTAATTCAGCTCATATTTTAGGTATGAAATTACCATTCAGCAAAGATGAAATTAATACTGCTCAACAAAAAGCAGTAAAAGAAAATAAGTTGCAATCTGCTTACATAAGACCCATGGCCTTTTATGGTGCTGAGGGAATGGGTATTTCAGCAAAACATTTATCAACACACGTCATCGTTGCTGCATGGAGCTGGGGCGCTTATATGGGTCAAGAGGCTATTGAAAAGGGTATTAATGTAAAAACATCTTCTTTCTCTCGACATCATGTCAACTCCACAATGTGTAAAGCAAAAGCAAATGGTAATTACATGAATTCTATTTTGGCGCATCAAGAAGCAACGAATGATGGTTATCATGAAGCTCTTTTGCTCGATACGCAGGGCTACGTTACTGAGGGGTCTGGTGAAAATATATTCATCGTGAAAAAAGGAAAGTTATATACTCCCACCCTAACCAGCGCTTTGGATGGAATCACTCGAGATTCAGTGATTACTATTGCGCATGATGAAGGGTTAGAAGTTATTGAGAAAAATATTACGCGCGATGAAGTCTATACCGCGGATGAAGCATTCTTTACCGGTACTGCTGCTGAAATTACACCTATCAAAGAATTAGATCGACGCATGATAGGCAATGGTGCAAGAGGTGAAATTACTGAAAAGTTGCAGTCAATATATTTTGATACCGTTAAAGGTGAAAATGATAAATATGAAGCTTGGCTCACCTACATTGATTAAAAAAGAAATCTTGGTGTCTGCAAAAGACCTGCCATTGTATTGTCCCCCAAAAGATAAAACTTTTTGGGCCATGCACCCACGTATTTATTTAGAATTTGATGAAACTAAAAAAGTCGCATGCCCTTATTGTGGAACAAAATATAAAATTTCAACTTAATTAAAAATTTCTAGTTGAAAATTTATATCAGGTATTAAACGCGCTAAGGCCTTCCGAGGCTGATCGCTTTCATCATTTGTACAAAAAATGAAGTGGCCTAACGATTCCCTGATATTGGATAAGTTATTAGCTTCGAGTTGACGAACTAATTGTTGGGCAACCGCAAATCCTGTATCAATTATTGGAATGGTTTGATTAAAATAGTCTTCAATCAAATGTCGAATGAAAACAAAGTGAGTGCATCCCAAAATAATGACATCAATATTTTTACTCTCCAAAAGAGCTAAATTTTGATTGACGATAGCTCGTGTATCGGGTGCGTCAATCAAGCCTTTTTCAATTTGCTCAACAAGCCCCTGACACGGTTGCGAGAAGAATTTGGTATCACCCTCATAGTGACTCAATAAAGCAGCAAATTTTGAGCTTTTCAAGGTTCCTGTGGTTGCTAAAATACCCACCCGTTTAGTTTTGGTTAAATTATTTGCTGGCTTAACCGCTGGCTCCATACCAACAATAGGTATTGAAAAAATATCTCTTAGCTCTTTAATGCATGCCGCTGTAGCGGTATTACAAGCAATCACAATTACTTTAACGTGATATTTTTTGATTAATAAATTAATAATTTTTTCTGACCGTATAAAAATTTCTTTTTCAGAGCGATTGCCATAAGGTGAATATTTAGAGTCGGCAACATAGATCAAATCTTCATTTGGTAATACATTAGAAATTTGACTAACAACCGAGAGACCTCCCACGCCTGAGTCAAAAATTCCAATTGGAGATGAGTTATTCATAGCTAATTTAGTCTATTTTCGCATGCATTTGCAATGGGTTAATGTACAATGATTCTGAGAAAATTATGGCAAATAGATTAACACACATTTACACAAAAACTGGTGATGAAGGCAAAACATCGTTAGGTGACGGTACGCGTGTTGAGAAACATCATCTTCGCGTTGAGGCATTGGGTAATGTTGATGAATTTAATTCAATTATTGGCTTATTACTAACGACCAACATTGATACAGAAAAAACTACTACATTAAAAAAAATACAGCATCATCTTTTTGATATTGGTGGCGAGCTGTCCATACCTAATCTCCGTAAAATTGATGATGAAAAGATTAAATTTATCGAAAAAAATATTGATGCCATGAACAAAAACTTACCGCCCCTTGAAGAATTTATCCTTCCTGGCGGTTCACATGAGGCGGCATTATGTCATCAAGCAAGAACAGTATGTCGACGTGTAGAAAGATCACTTTTTCGATTAAATGAAATTGAAAAAATCAATGCAGTATCCCTTAAATACATAAATCGATTATCCGATTTTCTTTTTGTCCTTGCGCGACAAATAAATAAAGAAAAAAATATTAGCGATACTTTTTGGCAAAAAAATATCTAGTTATCTTGATGTCAAAAAATATAATCAAAAGCATTAAAGATACTTACAATCAATTTTTTTCAAAAGAGCCCATCAATCAAGAGTTAATTTCAAAGAACGTTTTAGCTATCATCAATACGCTGCAGGCTAATAATTTTGAGGCCTATATTGTTGGAGGAGCAATCCGGGATATTCTCATCTCGCTAACACCTAAAGACTTTGATATTGCAACCAATGCAAAGCCAGAAGAAATTCGTCATTTATTCAAAAATTCGAGAATTATTGGTCGCCGCTTTAGACTGGTTCATATTTTTTTTGGTAGAGAATTAATTGAAGTATCAACATTTAGAGCAAAACCAGAAAAAGTGGAGCGGCTGAAAAATGGCATTCTGAAAGATAACGAGTATGGGACCAAAGAAGAGGATGCTGTAAGACGCGATTTTACTTGTAATGCGTTATATTTTGATCCAAAAAGAAATAAGATTTTTGATTTCTTTAATGGTATCGAAGATTTAAAAAATCGACACTTAAATATGATTGGTAATGCAAAAATTAGGTTAGCTGAAGATCCCGTCAGAGCCATTCGAGCCATTCGCTTTTCTGCAAAATTAGGTTTTGAAATAGATAATAAATTAAAACAACAAATAATTCAGGTGCTACCTGAATTAAAAAAAATTCCCTACTCCCGTCTCTTTGATGAAATATTAAAAATATTTTTAACAGGCTATGCTGAGAACAGCTTTAAGTTGGTAAATGATTTTAATTTAGCTAAAATTTTTTTCCCGTCTCTGCAGTCGGGTTCAAAAGAAACTATTAGTTTTATAAAAAGAGGATTAAAAAAAACAGATGAAAGAATTTTTTTGGGCAAACCTATTAATCCCGGGTATTTGATAGCTGTTTTTTTATGGAAAGATGTGAAAATTTTACAAGATAATTTAGCCAAGAAAACAAAATACCCACTAACAGCTCTTAATGATGCAATTGAAATAACATTGAACAAGCAAAATAAAATCTTCCCTATACAAAAACGCTTCATAACTACCATGACAGAAATATGGCAATTACAACCAAGATTTGAAAATCTAAATAAAAAAAGAGTTTTTCGACTTTTTGCTCACCCGAGATTTCGAGCGGCTTATGATTTCATGCTGCTCAGGGGCGAAGAAAATGAAGTGAATGAGCAGATAATTTCTTGGTGGATAAACTTTGTTGAATCCACGGATGAGGAAAGAAAAGCACTCATAACAAATTGATATGGATAAAATATACATAGCGATTGGAAGTAACTTGAATGGCCCTATCAAACAATTAAATAAGGCTGTTGAACATTTAAAAAATCATCCTGAAATTACTATCGTTAATGTATCCAGTTTTTATGTAACGAAACCGGTGGGTATTGAAAATCAGCCTGATTTTATAAATGCTGTAATAGAGATTAAATATGATCATGGTGCGCACAAATTAATTGATGAACTTTTAAATATTGAATTACTTTTTGGCAGAATTAGAGCGGAAAAAAATGGGCCAAGAATTATTGATCTCGATATACTACTATTTGGTGATTTAGAAATTAATGATAGCGACTTGACAATTCCTCACCCAAGAATGATGGAACGAGTTTTTGTCTTGTTGCCTTTAGCAGAAATTGCACCAACTATTATGGTAAATGAAACACCTATACAAATTGCTTTAAAAAAATTGAAAATTGATGGAATTCAAAAGGTAGTAAATTGAATATTTTTGATAAATATCCTTACATTGTTGTTGAGGGGCCAATTGGCTCAGGCAAATCAACATTGGCAAAATTACTCGCGAATGAATATCACGCCAATATGTTTTCTGAAAAAGCTGAGCGAAATCCCTTTTTACCGAAATTTTATGAGGATATGCAGCACTATGCCCTGCCGACTCAACTTTTTTTTCTTTTTCAGCGTGCCAATCAAATTAGTGAACTCAAACAAAAAGATATTTTTAGTAATGGCGTCATCGCAGATTTCTTTTTACAAAAAGATCCCATTTTTGCAAAACTTAATCTGGATGATGAGGAATTCAAGCTCTATCATCAAATATACCAACACTTGGAGTTAAAAGCACCAACTCCAGATTTGGTAATTTATCTTCAAACACCCGTCGAGCTACTAAGGCAGAGAGTACAAAAAAGAAATATTAATTATGAACAAAGAATCACGAGAGAATACCTCGAGAGGATTGCGGAGTCATACAGCAGTTACTTTCATAATGATCATGACTCAAACGTACTCATTGTTAATAATGAAAATATCGATCTTTTAGAAGATAAATCAGCCCTAACCATGCTCATAGAAAGAATTAATCAAATTTCGAGTATTCGAGAATATTTTAATCCAAGCCTGATTTAATAATGATAAATATTAATAAGCTTTTAAATTCAAAAAAAATTGCCATACTGACTTGCTATGACGCTACGTTCGCAAGTTTAATTGAGCATACCAAATGTGATGCAATTCTTGTAGGAGACTCGCTTGGCTTAACAATCAAAGGGGAAGAAAATACCCACAAGGTTACCCTCGATGAAATGATCTACCATACACAAGCAGTAAGGCGCGGTGCAAAAAAAATACCCATCATTGCCGACCTTCCCATAAATACTTTTAAAACAAAAGCCGCGGCATTAAAAAATGCAAAAAAATTAATTGCGGCTGGGGCAAATATTATCAAAATTGAGGGTGATAAACATATTTATGATATTGTTGCCTATCTCTCCCAAAATGATATTAAGGTATGTGGCCACATTGGCTATACCCCACAAACAGACTCCAAAATAGAAAAAATAAAAAGTCCTACTGAGTTTTTGGGAAAAGCTAAATCGTTAGAAGTCAGTGGTGCTTGTATGGTTGTATTATCAATGACGGGTGCAAAAGTTGACAAGCTTGTAACCGATAATTTATCTATTCCCACCATTAGCTTTCGATCTTCAAATCAATGTATAGGGGTTGTTGAAATTATTTACGATATCCTTGGGCTGTCAATTAACTTATCGACACGCAAAAAATTACCGAAAAATACCTCGGCGCTGCCAATTAAAAAAGTATTAAATAAATTTATTGCAGCCACTCAAAAAAAATAACTATGCATGTAATTAAAACAGTTTCAGAACTTAAACAATGCCTCACGGCTTTTAAGAACATATCTTTTGTGCCAACCATGGGTAATTTGCATGCCGGGCATATGGCTTTATTTGAGGAGGCTTATAAGAAAAGTGAGGGTGTCGTTTTTTCCATCTTTATTAATCGTATCCAATTTAACGACTCGAATGATTTCATCAATTATCCTCGAACCCTGGCTAATGATTTGTCACTTATCAAAAAAAAATTTCCATCGGCTATCATATTTCACCCTGAAGAGAATGAATTGTATTTTAATCATTCGCCAAAGGAGTTCGCTTTAGGTAAGGTTGTAGAGGACTTATGTGGTAGGTCGAGACCGGGCCATTTTCAAGGTGTGGCCACAATCATTGATATTTTCTTGGCAATGATAAATCCAAAGTATTTATTTCTTGGAAAAAAAGATTATCAGCAACTATGTGTTATAGAAAATTTTTGTAAAATTTATTATCCTCACGTCACTGTAATTCCGGTAAGAACGATTAGGGATGTAAATAATCTTGCGCTTAGTTCGAGAAATAATTTACTTAAAGATAAAATGAAAGCCGCTAATCTCTATAAAATTTTATCGCAAGCAAGTCAAGCGATCAAATCCTTGTCAGATATTCAACAACAAACTAAATTAGCAAAAGAACAATTAGTAAAAGAGAATTGGCAGATCGACTACGTCGAAGTAAGAACACAAAAGAAATTAACTCATCCCAAAGATAATGATAAAGAACTAATTATTTTGGCGGCAGTATATTGTGAAAAAATACGACTCATTGATAACATAGAATTTTGCATAGAATGAGCTAACTGACTATAATAGTCACGAATATTTAAGATGGAATTAAAACATGCAACGAAAAATGCTTAAATCAAAACTTCACCGCGTTACAGTAACTCATGCTGAGCTAGAGTATGAAGGATCTTGTGCGATAGATACGGAACTTTTGAAAGCAGCAGATATTAAAGAATATGAGCAAATAAGCATTTACAATATCACGAATGGGGAGCGATTTACGACCTATGCCATTTCTGCTGAACCACATTCCGGTATTATTTCCATCAATGGTGCTGCCGCTCACAAAGCGAATCCTGGTGATATGTTGATTATTGCTACTTATGGCAACTATAATGAATTAGAGCTTGAGTCCTATAAGCCTCAGCTTGTTTACGTGGACAAAAAAAATCAAATTACTATTAGCAAGAATTCTATTGCTATGCAGGTAGCCTAGCCCTCGATTGATCTCGGTAGAAAAAATTAGAAAAGAGGTTATCAGTGCACTGGAAGACATCAAAGCATTTGATATTGTCTCCCTTGATGTAAGAAAAATTACCTCCATTGCAGACTTCATGGTAATTGCGAGTGCAAGCTCATCGAGGCAAGCCAAAGCCCTCGCAAATAATGTCCAAGAAAAACTTAAACAATCAAAAATTGATGTTGTTGGTATTGAAGGTGAATCCGAGGGAGACTGGGTACTAGTTGATTTGGGTGACATAATTGTTCACATCATGACACCGACAACGCGGGCCTATTATAACCTTGAAGAACTCTGGTCATCATAAAATCAATTGTTAATTAAAATAATTTCTATCAATAACTCGCCTCCAAACTGGGTTAATGATTCGATTAAAAGTTATGTCAAACAATTAATGGCAGATATTAAAATCGAATTTATTGAAATAAAACCAAACCAGTTGGCCCATGCAAATAAGAAAAAAACAAAAGAAGCCCAAGAGATCGAGAAGCATACTAGCGGTTTCCATATCATTGCCTTGGATGAAACTGGGCAATCTTTTACATCGGTGGATTTTTCTGAAAGAATCAAACGTACATTAGAAAATTTTCCTAATATTGCATTCATTATAGGTGGCGCTGACGGACTAGACCCTGTGTTAATCCAAAAAGCAAATCTTGTTTTAAGCTTATCCGCCATGACATTGCCTCACCACTTTGCTAAAGTAATTCTTATTGAACAAATTTATAGAGCTTTTTCTATCTTAAAGAATCATCCATACCATCGTGAATAATCATTACAAGAAAAGTTTAGTGTGGTTTCGACGCGATCTTCGCCTATATGATCAGGCTGCCCTTTTTCACGCCTTAGAATCATCAGAGTCTGTTTGTTGCTGTTTTATTTTTGATGCAAATATCTTACATAAACTGACAAACAAAGAAGACAGGCGTGTTGAATTTATCTGGGAATCGATTCGTTGCTTAAAAGAAGAATTAAATGCTTTGGGATCTGATATTTTAGTACGTTTTGGTGAGCCGCAAAAATTAATTCCTCAGCTCATGCATGATTTAAATTGTGAAGCCCTTTTTATTAATAAAGATTATGAAGATTATGCGCTAACACGAGATAAAGAGGTTGCTTTAGCGCTCGCCAAAGTCAATAAAAAGGTACACAAATATAAAGATCAAGTGCTGTTTGAAGAAAAAGAAATTCTTACAGCTACAGGTAACCCCTACACAGTTTTTTCACCTTATCGAAATAATGTTTTAAAGAAAATTGAATTTGAAGGGATACAACAATTTAATTGTGAAAAAAATAAAAACCGTTTCGCTCAAACCAACACAGAAAATTTAATTTCACTTGAGCAATTAGGATTTAAACAAACAAATATACAATCGCTTAAAATTCATTTTGGCACCAAAGGTGGAATATTATTAATTGATGACTTTAAAGAGCGGCTGCATCAGTACAAAGAAAAGAGAGATTTTCCAGCTATTAAAGGGGTTTCCTATCTTTCAGTGCATAATCGTTTTGGTACAATTTCTGTTCGCCATTTAGCCAAATTGGCGTTAGAAAAAATGAGTCAGGGTTCTGCTGCCTGGTTAAATGAATTAATTTGGCGTGACTTTTATTTTCAAATTCTGGCAAATTTTCCACACATTAATCATGCCAAAAGCTTTAAAACACAATTTGATGCTGTGAGATTCGAAAATAATGAAGGGTTTTTTAATGCATGGAAGAATGCCGAAACTGGCTTTCCGATCATCGATGCAGCAATGGCACAATTGAATCAAACGGGCTTTATGCATAACCGCTTACGTATGGTTGTTGCCTCCTTTTTAGTTAAAGACCTGTTAATTGATTGGCGTTGGGGTGAGACCTATTTTGCTGAAAAACTAATCGATTATGATTTTTCCGCGAATAATGGCGGGTGGCAATGGGCGGCATCTACTGGCTGTGATGCACAACCTTGGTTTCGAATATTTAATCCTATTCTACAATCAGAAAAATTTGATGCTGAAGGAAAATTTATAAAAAAATATATTCCTGTATTGTCTGAGCTACCAAAAAAAGAAATTCATGCCCCTTGGGTAGCTTATGAGAAAAATCCATTAACTTTTCAGCTTCGATTGGGAAAAGATTACCCATGGCCAATTGTAAACCATAAAGAGCAACGTGAAAAAGCTTTAAAAATGTATGATTTAAAAAATGTTGGGTAAAAACTACAACCATAAACTTTTTTTATTTTTATTAATAAAATCAATAGACTAAAAAGCAACAATCGGGGATAATTTGCAGGATATGCGTAATAAAATTTACATCTACACCTTCTTAATTTTCTTTGGGCTATTGTCCGGTTGTGCAACCGTTGACAACAAAGATCCCATGGAAGGTTACAACCGCGCCATTTATTCATTTAATGAAGCAGTCGATGATTTTGTAGCTGAACCTGTCGCGCGTGGTTATTTGGCAGTAACCCCTGATATTGTTGTAAAAGGAGTTAATAATTTCTTCAATAATATTAGAGATGTTATTACTTTTATCAATGATTTACTGCAGTTTAAAGGTGAGCATGCCGCCAATGATGGAGGTCGGGTGTTAGTCAACACCACGGTTGGGTTGCTTGGCTTTATTGATGTTCACTCAATGAATGGCGGCGAACGCAGAAAAGAAGATTTTGGTCAAACACTTGCTTTCTATGGTTGGGAAAATAGTGCGTACTTTGTCCTTCCCGTCTTAGGGCCGTCAACCGTCCGAGATGCAGGTGGTATTCTAGTTGATACCCTTTTCTTTGATCCAATTTCCTACATCAACAACGATGTTGCCTTTAGAAATGCGCTACGTATTGCGCAATTTATTGATGCACGAGCCGAACTTTTAAACGCAACGGCCATACTCGATCAGGCCGCGCTTGATCCTTATGCTTTCCAACGTGATTCTTATTTGCAGTATCGGGAGCGCTTAATTAATGATGGAAAAACTGATCCCTCAGATGAATACTTTGAGGATTACAATATCCTCGGTAAAAATACACCTGATGCAACGGAAGATTTAACTCAATTAAATGAGTATGATTTTTATTTAACTGACGACACTGTTGATACAGTTGAGATCAATTCTGCCGACAAAGTGTCACAATCCCTGCAAGAGTAATTAATTATTTGATCCTACGGTTAACTCATCAACTAGAATTGAGCCCGTGTATTTTGAACTATTTTGGTAGGTATCATTAGCGATTAAGCGAATATTTTTATAAATATCTTTTAAGTTACCCGCAATCGTAATTTCCTCGACCGGATGAACAATCTTTCCATTTTCAACCCAAAAACCTGATGCACCGCGGGAATAATCACCAGTAACCATATTGGTGCCATGCCCTAAAATATCAGTAACGAGAAGACCGGTTCCCATTTTCATCAATAAATCTTTAAAATTAATATTAGAAGATTTAATGAGTAAATTATGTGCCCCTCCTGCATTGCCAGTTGAGATCAGGTTGAGTTTATTCGCCGTATACGTTGATAAAAAATAACCATTCAATATGCCTTGATCAACAACTACTCGCTCTTTCACTTTTACACCATCATCATCAAAATACGTACTCGCATTACCTCTCTTTAAAAAAGGATTCTCAATGATCGTTAATTGCGGAGAAGCAATCACTTTGCCAATTGCGTTGAGCAAAAAAGAATTTTGGCGATACAAGTTGCCGCCTGATACAGCTGATACCAAAGTAGCTATCAGTGATGTTGCAATTGGTGCTTCAAAAATGACAGGGTAACGTCCCGTTTTTATTTTTTTTGGATGTAATTTACTCACAGCACGCTGAGCAGTCTCTTTCCCCAGATCTAAATGATTTTTTAAATCAGAAAAATTTCTTGCCGTCGTGTAGATACTGTCTCGTTGCATTTGCTCATCGTCATTTGCAATCACTGAGCAACTTAATGTTACCCGCGAGGATGGGAAGCCTCCGATAAAATCATGGCTGTTTGCATAAATAAAATTTGCCTCAGAATTTGAAAACTGCACACCCTCTGAATTCTTTATCTTAGCATTAAACTGTAAGGCTTCAGCTTCGGTCGCTAAAGCATGGTCAATCATAAATCTTTCGGTAAGATCAAATGGAAAGTAAACTTCCAATTCATGACTCTCATTCGCTAAAAGTTTTTTATCAGCAAGCCCATAACCTTTGTCTTCTTGCGTATATTTAGCAATTTGACATGCGGATAAAACACAATCTTCAATGGCTTTTAGACTAAAATCTGAGCTTGTTACCAATCCTCTTTTTTTTCCAAAATAGACGGACAGCGTAAGACTTTTATCATTGTTCACTTCAATTGTTTCCAGTTCAGAAAGTCTTACTGTAATGCTCTTTCCTTGAGCAATACTGACTTCTACTTCAGCTTCCGTTGCTCCATTAGCCTGGGCTTTTTCAAGCGCAAAAGAAGCTAAATCGATAAGGTTTTGATTTTTCTGTCTCGTTATTTTCAATTGATGAAAGTTTAAATTGTAAAACTGATATGATACAGGTGAATTAAAAATAAAAATTGTCTATGAGTAACAATCAGCAAGAAGAAATAAGCAAGACCCAGCTAAAAAAACAATCCAAAGATATTACCAGCTTTGGCCAAGCGATAACGCTACTCAATCAAAACCAATTAGAGCAGCTTAATTTACCCAGTGATATCAATAATGCCATTGAAGACTACAAAAAAATAAAATCTTTAAGTGCAAAAAAAAGGCAATTACTTTTTATAGGCAGGTTATTAAGGTCAACAGATTTGCATGAGGCATTTATTCAATACGAAGCGATAAAAAACCATTCACAACTTGCAAATCAGCAGTTTCATTTAGTCGAGCAATGGCGCGATAAATTAATTCAATCCCCCGATGCCATTACTGAATTTATTAATCAATTTCCAAAAACTGACGTGCAGCAGTTACGTTCGCTAATAAAGAACTCAATCAATGAAATTGAAAAAAATAAACCATTAAAATCATCACGGAGCTTATTTAAAATTATTCAATCCATTTTAAATAATTAAATATCCACCATTACTGTTTTTTCTTCACCTGCGCGCAAAAATGAAACTTTTATTTTTTTTCCTTTGTTTTTTTGGATAATTTTAATAAACTCACTGGGGTCATTTACCTTCTCATCGTTAACTGCAGTAATACTGTCCTTCCGCATAATTCCAGCCACTGCTGCAGGCGAGTCTTTAATGACTGCAATAATTTGAATGCCAGGATTTTGTTCATCAGTATTTTGATTGGTAAGTTTAATGAAGTGTGTACCAAAAGTAGGTTTTGGTAATTTCACCCAATAGCTTGCGTAAAATTCGTACATGGCATTGGGATCAGCCAAATCTTTTTCATCGATAATGATTTCGGTGGTGTTGCCATCTTTATCCAATTGTTGGGTTAAAATACTTTCACGCGCTCTTTTTATTGCGGTGGCACGAGTATTTTCATTAAGCTGTCTATCATAAATCAGTACCATATCTGCCTGAATGGCTTGACCATGAGTCAAGGCCAACTCTGGAGGAAGATTTTTACTGGTAAATCCAGTAAAGCCCATTAAATCATATCCATCCTCTAGCATTTTTATGTTATCAGTTTCTTTTGCCCAGCCCCGCATAATTTTTGTATCAGGCGCATCTGCAAAAGACTTAAAACCTTTAGGACTTTGTGTTTGGTAATTTTTTTCAAACAGATTTTCTTCTGCGAAAATTGATAGTGAAAATAAACAAAAAAACAAAAAACTGAGGGCGCGAAGATACTTATTCATGAGAATGCCTTTTAAGAAGTGATAATATAGTTAATTATTTAAAGAGACATTATGCAGGAAAAAAAATTCATTAATATTGGTTTAATTTCTATCAGTGATCGGGCTAGTCAAGGCATTTATAAAGACGAGGGGATTCCCTCATTGAAAACATGGTTAGCCGAAGCGCTTACGACCCCATTTAACGCGGAAGAAATAGTTATCCCTGATGATTTTGATCTGATAAAAAAAACACTGGTTGAGTTTGTCGATCATAAAAAATGTCATCTTATTTTTACGACTGGTGGAACGGGTCCAGCAAAACGTGACATTACACCTGAAGCGACACTTGCAATTAGTGACAAAGAATTACCAGGTTTTGGCGAGCAAATGCGGCAAATTAGTCTTAATTTTGTCCCAACTGCAATTTTATCAAGACAAGTTGCTGTCATCAGAAAAGAAAGTTTGATTGTAAATCTGCCTGGTCAACCAAAAGCGATCAAGCAAACACTTGAGGGGCTAAAAGATAGTGACAATAATACAACCATGGCTGGTATTTTTGCTGCAATACCCTACTGTCTTGATTTAATTGGTGGGCCTTATATCGATACCGAGGAGGCTGTTATTAAATCATTTAGGCCAAAGAAATGAGCGTTGAAGCCGACATCATCAATCGATTCTTTAAGAAAAAAACGAGTGCACCATTAGGTATTGGTGATGACGCAGCATTAATCAATAAAAATACAAAAGAATATTGGGCACTTTCTCAAGATACACTAAATGTAAATACTCATTTTCTCCCCTCAACTCCTGCACTTGATTTAGGTTGGAAAGCATTGGCTGTGAATGTTTCAGATATTTATGCCATGGGCGGTCAGCCAAAGTATGCGTTAGTATCGATTGCTATCAACAAACACAATATACCGTGGCTTGAAGACTTTTCACGTGGTTTGCATCAGTGCGCAAAAAAATATGGTGTGGAAATTATTGGTGGGGATACAACGCGTGGTCAAACATCAATCTCAATAACGATTATTGGTAGTGTAGAAAAAAAGAAAGTTTTAAAAAGAAGTGGTGCTAAGTTGCATGATGATATATGGATTACCGGTCAAATAGGATTGGCTGCATTGGGACTGGATTGCCTAAAAAAAAAGATTACGCTGAGTGAGGCTGCAGCAAAATTGGCAATCAAATGCCTTTATAAACCGTCACCAACCGATATTCAAAGTTTACAAAAATACCAACTGTTTCACTCTGCGATAGATATTTCTGATGGCGTCATTGCCGACTTATCACATATCTTAACGAGTTCCAATTTATCTGCAAATATTTTTTGTGCTCAACTTCCTGTGAGCGCTTGGATTAAAAAAGAAAAAGCATTTGACTATGCGCTCTATGGCGGTGATGACTATCAACTGCTTTTGACTGCTTCTGCTAAAAATCGGAATCGCATTAAAAAATTAGCGGCACAAAAGAGACTTAAAATAACTCATGTTGGACAAGTAACTAATGAGAAAAAAATGATGGTATTCGATCCCAATGGAAAGCCAATGAAAATAGTAAATAAAGGATTCAAGCATTTTGTTAAATAAACAATTCTTATTCACCAACTTAAATCATTTTATTGCTTTGGGATTTGGATCTGGATTATTTAAAAGGGGTCCAGGTACAGCAGGTTCGTTAGTTGCAATTCCAGTATTTTTTTTAATCATAAATTTTAATATCTTTTTACAATGGCTTTTCATACTTACTCTTTTTTTTGTAGGCATGCATACGGCAAATATCACCAGTCAAAATTTAAAAATAAAAGACCCATCCTGTATCGTCATTGATGAAATTGTGGCACTTGTCATGCTTTTTCTTCTCATTCCTCAATCAATGACAAACTTTGTATTAGCTTTTATTTTTTTCCGTCTTTTTGATATATTCAAACCTTATCCAATCTCATGGGCAGAAAAAAAATTTCAACACGGTTTCGGCATAATGTTTGATGACATTTTGGCGGCACTGTTAAGTTTAACCCTGCTTAAAATAACAAATTATGTTTTCTGATGAAGTGACTATTTTATGCCAGAATTTAGGGCAGCAATGCGAGCAAAATGGTATCCACCTGGTCACTGCAGAATCTTGCACAGGTGGCTTGCTGGCAGCAGCAATCACGAGCACTGCTGGAAGCTCAAAATGGTTTGAGAGAGGATATGTTACTTACAGTAACCAATCTAAAATGAATTGCCTCAGCATTAATGAAAACGATTTACAAACTTTTGGTGCTGTCAGCGCGCAAATTGCACAACAAATGGCAGCCGGTGCCCTTAAAAATACCAGTGCAAATTTAAGTATCAGCATCACAGGTATTGCAGGGCCTTCAGGGGGCTCAAAAGATAAGCCCATCGGGACAGTTTTCTTCGCCTGCCAACGTGAAAATAAAGTTATTTTTGAACATAAAGCACTATTTGTAGGTAATCGTGAAATCATTCGTGACAAAGCAGTGATTTTTGCAATAAATACACTGCTGAAGCTTACCTTATAAGGTCAAATATGGAATAATTAACGGAGTATTTTTTTAATTTTTTAGGCACATATGAATGGATGATAATAAACGTAAAGCACTAGATGCAGCTCTGGCACAAATAGAAAAACAATTTGGTAAAGGCTCTGTGATGAAGATGGATGACTCCAGTGTAATCGAAGGTATTGAGTCAGTTTCAACAGGATCGCTCGGCTTGGATATTGCATTAGGTATTGGTGGATTGCCTAGAGGACGCGTGATAGAAATCTACGGTCCAGAATCATCAGGAAAAACGTCATTAACGCTGTCAGTTATTGCACAAATGCAAAAAAAAGGTGGCACTGCGGCATTCATTGATGCTGAGCACGCTCTTGACACGCAATATGCTGCAAAATTAGGCGTAAACGTGCACGAATTATTAATATCTCAACCCGATACAGGCGAACAAGCACTTGAAATAACCGATATGTTGATTCGCAGTGGTTCGGTAGATATTATTGTTATAGACTCGGTTGCTGCATTAACGCCGCGCGCTGAAATTGAGGGCGACATGGGAGATTCACACATGGGTTTGCAAGCAAGGCTTATGTCTCAAGCGCTAAGAAAGCTAACAGGAAATATTAAAAAAAGTAATACCATGCTAATTTTTATTAACCAAATCCGTATGAAAATTGGCGTTATGTTTGGTAATCCCGAAACAACCACCGGTGGAAATGCGCTAAAATTTTACGCCTCCGTACGATTGGACATTCGACGCATTGGTGCCATCAAAAGAGGTGATGAAGTAATTGGTGCAGAAACGCGTGTAAAAGTGGTTAAAAATAAAGTTGCGCCGCCTTTCAGACAAGCAGAATTCGATGTTCTCTATGGTGAAGGTATCTCGCGTGAAGGTGAAATCATTGACCAAGCAGTTAATTTAGATCTTATAGAAAAAGCAGGCTCTTGGTATAGCTATAATGGCGAAAAAATTGGTCAAGGTAAAGATAATGTCAGGGAATACTTAAAACAAAATAGTGATATTGCTCAAGAAATAGAGCAAAAAATTTTAGCGAAAGCGAATATTATTAATGCTGAAATGGTAACACCTGAGGATACTGCCGAAGTTAATACCGCTGAGGATTAATTCCATTAATGACCCACTAAAGTTATTAAAAAAAAGAGCTCTTTACTATTTAGGTAAAAGAGAATACTCCCGCCATGAACTCTCCAATAAACTGGCCTCATATGCCATTGAGCTGCAGATTAGTAATAATGAGATTCAGGATTTATTAGATGAGCTTGAGAAAAATAATTGGCTTTCAGATCAACGTTTTTTGGAGCAATTTATTTTTGCCAAGAAAAAGAAATTTGGGCCTCGAAAGATTGCCCATGAACTTTTTAACAAGGGAATTGATGAAGGGCTAATTGAAAAAAACTTATCAGAAATGAAACAAGAAGAAAATTTTTTAATAAAAGAAATTTGGAAAAAGAAATATAATTCATTGCCAACAACAAACGAAGAGAAATTGAAACAGGTTCGTTTTTTGCAAAGTCGTGGTTTTGATTTATCATTAATTCACCAAATTATTGCAGGTAAAGATAAAGACTAAATAATGAAAAGTAGTAATGACATAAGAGCAGAATTTCTTGCATTTTTTAAGAGCAAAGAACATAAAATTATTGATTCCAGTAGCCTCGTGCCTGCTGATGATCCAACATTACTTTTTACTAATGCAGGAATGAATCAATTTAAAGATATTTTTTTGGGTAACGAAAAAGTACAATTTAATACCGCCAGTACAAGTCAACGTTGTGTCAGAGCAGGTGGTAAACATAATGATCTCGAGAATGTTGGTTATACAGCCAGACACCATACCTTTTTTGAAATGTTGGGTAATTTTAGTTTTGGTGATTATTTCAAAACTGAGGCAATTACCTATGCTTGGGAGTTACTAACTCAAATTTATCAAATCCCGAAAGAAAAAATGGTAGTAACTGTTTATGCCGAGGATGACGAAGCTTATCAAATTTGGCATAAAAAGATTGGCTTACCGAAAGATAAAATTATTCGTATTGGCGATAATAAAGGCGAAAAATATGCGTCAGATAATTTTTGGATGATGGGCGATACCGGTCCGTGTGGACCATGCAGTGAAATATTTTATGATCATGGTCCTGACATAGCTGGTGGCCCTCCAGGCTCTAAAAATGAGGATGGTGATCGATTTATAGAAATATGGAATCTCGTTTTTATGCAATACAATCGGAATGAGAAAGGAGTAATGCAAAGCCTTCCAAAACCTTCAGTTGATACGGGTATGGGGCTCGAAAGAATAACTGCAGTGCTGCAAAATGTACATTCCAATTACGATATTGATATTTTTAAAACTCTCATTCTTCGCGCAGCGGAAATTACGAGTACAAAAGATTTAAATCACCCTTCTCTAAAAGTTATTGCTGATCATATTCGCGCCACAACCTTTTTAATTCATGATGGAGTGCTTCCGGCAAATGAAGGCAGGGGTTATGTATTAAGGAGAATAATGAGGCGAGCGATTCGTCACGGCTATAAATTAGGCATGCGAAGTGCTTTCTTTTTCAAATTAGTTAACACTACCGCTGCTGTGATGCATGAAGCTTGCAAAATGGTACCAGAAAAAATAAAAATGATTGAAACTGAAATCCTCAATGAAGAAAATCGTTTTTTTGAGACCATTGACAATGGTATGGCTATTTTAGAAGAATCCCTAAAAAATAATCTCGCAAAAAAAGAGTCATTACTATCCGGCAAAATTGCTTTCAAATTACATGATACTTTCGGTTTTCCTCTCGATCTCACTGCAGATATCTGTCGCGAACATAATATTGAGATTAATCATGAAGAATTTGAATCTGAAATGGCACAACAAAAAACAAGAGCCCGAAGTGCTGGTAAGTTTAAAGCGTTAGATACTATCTCTTTTGATGGTCCGGACACACTATTTTTGGGTTACGAAGAAAGCGAAAGCAAATCGTCAATCATTGGACTTTTTGAAAATGGAAAATCGGTCAATCAAGTTAATCAAGGCTCATCAGCATTAATAATTCTAAATAAAACACCTTTTTATGCAGAGTCAGGTGGGCAAATTGGTGATTCCGGAACAATACAAAGTAAAAAATTTAGCTTTAGCGTCATGAATACATATAAATTAAATAAAACCATATATGTCCATGAAGGTAATGTAGTCAGCGGTAGTATTAAAATAAATGATATTGCAGAAGCCAAAATTGACCTACCCAGACGTGAAGCAATTAAAAGGAACCACTCTGCCACTCACCTTCTCCACAAGGCTCTAAAATTAACGCTCGGTGACCATGTCGAACAAAAAGGGTCGTTGGTTACAGAGGAGCGCACCCGTTTTGATTTTTCACATCCTACCAATCTTACCGAACCAGAAAAAATTCAAGTAGAGAATATTGTTAATACTGAGATTCTAAAAAATCAAATCACGCAAACGCGTATTATGGAAATCAAAGAAGCGCAAAAAGCAGGAGCAATGATGCTATTTGGTGAAAAATATGATGAAAACGTCAGGGTTTTGGATATTGGCAACAGTAGAGAACTATGTGGTGGAACGCATGTTAATCAAACGGGTGATATTGGGCTTTTTAAGATTCAATCAGAATCAGGAATAGCTTCTGGTATTAGACGAATTGAAGCAACCACCGGATTGAATGTTGTTAATATGTTAAATCACCATCAAGCGCTTATTGATAACATGGCGAAAGAATTGAGTACCAGTGCGAATGATATTGCGGATAAGCTTCATCAATTCTTAAGTCAATTTAAAGAAAATGAAAAAGTCATCAGTACGCTAAAATCAAAACTTATGACTAGCCAAGGTGATGATCTAACATCGGGAGCCATAAAAATAAAAGATTTCAATTTTCTTGCAGCAAAAGTTGAAAAAATTGAGCCGAATGAATTAAGAGAAATGATTGATAAAATTAAAACAAAACTTAAAACAGCCGTTATAATACTGGCCTCTCATGATCATAGTAAAGTATCCATTGCTGTTGGTATTACCGACAACTTAACTGATAGGTTTAAGGCAGGAGTGATAGCAAAAACTATGGGTGAGCAATTAGGAGGAAAAGGTGGTGGTCGAGATAATATGGCAATGGCTGGAGGTACAAAAATAGATTCCCTAGATCTGGCTCTCTCAGATATCAAAGATTATCTTAATCAATAATTAATTATGTCTTTAATCGTACAAAAATTTGGTGGTACTTCTGTCGCTAATCCAGAACGTATCAAATCAGTTGCTGAGAAGGTGGCGAAATATAAAAATCAAGGTCATGACATTATTGTTGTTGTCTCAGCCATGTCTGGAGAAACCAATAAGCTAGTAAGTTTAACTGAAGAAATGATGGCGCAACCTGAGCCACGCGAGTACGATATGGTTGTTTCTTCTGGAGAACAAGTAACATCCGGGCTTACTGCCCTAGCATTAATTAATCTGGGTATTAAAGCCAAAAGTTATGCCGGTCATCAAATCAAAATTCTTACCGATGAGTCTTACACAAAGGCAAGAATTTTAAATATTGAGAATGAAAAAATAAATGCTGATTTAAAACAAGGCTATGTGGTCGTGGTGGCTGGCTTTCAAGGAGTCGACCAACATGGAAATATGACCACCTTAGGCAGAGGTGGCTCTGATACAACAGCTGTAGCAATTGCGGCTGCACTTAAGGCCGATGAGTGCCAAATTTATACTGATGTCGATGGAATTTATACCACAGACCCTAGAGTTGTTCCTGAAGCACGTAAATTAAAATCTATTACTTTTGAAGAAATGTTAGAGCTAGCAAGCTTAGGCTCAAAGGTATTGCAAACGCGCTCTGTCGAATGCGCAGGTAAATTTAAAGTTAAATTAAGGGTTCTTTCCAGTTTTGAAGCTGCTGGAGAAGGAACTGTTATTACATTTGAGGAAGATGAGAAAATGGAAAATCCAATTATTTCAGGCATTGCATTCAATCGTGATGAAGCAGAAGTCAACATCTTAGGAGTGCCAGATAAACCTGGTATTGCTTATCAAATTTTAGGGCCCATTGCTGATGGCAATATTGATGTTGATATGATTATTCAAAATATTGGCAGAGATGGGGCAACTGATTTTACCTTCACCGTGCATAAAAGAGATCTCAAAAAAACATTGGATATTCTTAATAAACAAGTCAAAGAACATGTGGGAGCGAGAGAGATTCTTGGTGATGAAAAAATTGCTAAATTATCCATTGTTGGTGTTGGTATGAAATCACATGTAGGTGTTGCAAGTAAGATGTTCCGTACTCTATCTGAAGAAGGAATCAATATTAGTACCATATCAACAAGTGAAATAAAAATTTCAGTTATTCTCGAAGAAAAATCATTAGATGCTGCTGTTAAAGCATTGCACAAAGCTTTCGAACTGGATAAAAACATCACGATTTAATTTTAAATCATTTAGAATTATAGATTCGGAGAGCTGGCCGAGTGGTCGAAGGCACTTCCCTGCTAAGGAAGCATACGGGGTTAACCTGTATCGAGGGTTCGAATCCCTCGCTCTCCGCCATTTTTAATCATTAAAAAAATTAATGGAAAATACATACCAAACTATATATCTGGCTGGTGGCTGCTACTGGGGCCTTGAACTTCTCTTACAAGAAATACCTGGGGTAATAAATACCCAAGTTGGCTTTTCGGGTGGGCATATCAAAAATGTTTGCTATAAAGAGGTGACAAAAGGTGACACAGGCCATGCTGAAACGGTGATGGTCCAATTTGATCCTACTAAACTAGAATGTGTTGAATTGCTGAAAGAATTTTTTAGAATTCATAACCCTACTACACTTAATCAGCAGGGAAATGACCGAGGATCTCAATATAGATCTGTCATTTTTTATTCTTCTGATGCACAGAGAGAAATTGCTGAAATGGTAATAAACAAAATTAACATAACAAAAAAATGGGGTGCACCAATTGTAACCAGAGTTGAGCCATTTGGTGCATTCTACCCAGCTGAAGAGTCGCACCAAAATTATTTACAAAAGAATCCTTCCGGATATACCTGTCACTTTAAGCGAGAGCTTAATTTCGATTAACTTGGCATAACTTTTGCTTCTCTATTAATTGAGAGACATTCTTTAATTAATTTAGGAGATTTTTTTGAAATTCATATATATTTTTTTTCTGTCCTTTTTTTCTTTACAGCTCTATGCGCAAAATAATTTAAATCCATCATACGTTTCGATGATTTCCCCCCAGAGTATGTATCATCAAAATTTATATCTTGAAAATGATTTTGATAATAAAGACAGCGCTATTAAAACCTGTGAAGTTGAGAAAGAAGGATTTTTTTCGTCACTGTTTGATATTAATGAAGATCAAGAAAAAACATTTCTAGGGGTTGAACTCGACTACATTAAATTAGGCATGTCTCTCGTTTCTTTAGGAATTGACTTCATAATTCCCATCGAATAAATCTCCTAAAAAAAAAGGGACGATAAGTTTATCGTCCCTTTTTTTACGTATAATTACTTCATGCAATTAACTAATAATTCGTTTCAATCGTTTGTCAAATATTTAGTAATTTTTTTCCTCGCTCTGATCTTCTCAGGCTGCGGTGCATTCGATAGCCTACTTAAAATTGGACCTGATAGTGTTGAAGATGGCCGTGGTCAATTCAATAATGTAATCGCTGAAACAAATGACCAGCAATTGTTATTAAATCTTGTTAAGCGCCGTTATGGAGATAATATTGCACTGCTAGAAATCAACAGTGTGTCGACTACGCTTGAATGGAAGCGAGGTGGTGGTTTAGCATTAAATATTTTTGATGGTGATGATAATGACTCAAATAATTTAGGTATAAATGCAAATGGCGCTTATACGGAAAGGCCCACTATTACATATTTACCTGTCAAAGGTCCTGAGCTAATTAAAAAAGTCCTTAGCCCGCTTGATCCTGATGTGTTGATATTGCTCTCAAGATCGGGCTGGCGCATGGACCGAGTCATGCGATTAACACTGAATACTATTAATGATATAGATAATGCCTCTTCTGCCAGCGGCCCGACTCCCTTGTTAGCCCCTAACCCAGAAGAATTTAATAAATTACTCTCGGTAATAGAAAAACTTGGCCGGGGTAATTTTCAACTGGGTTATACGCTTATTAATAATCAGAGAGTGTTAGCTCTGAGTGTTAAAAAAGCAATGGTTGATAGTCCAGAAATGCAAGACTTAATCGACGTTCTGGACATTGATAAGCATTTGCTCTACATCGTCAATACTGACGCAAATAGTGATTATCGATCAGGTTCTGAGATTGATATCAACTTAAGGTCATTAGCAGGTATTGAGTTTTATTTAAGCCACGGTATTCATATTCCTGAAGAGCATTTAAAAAATAAAAATGTTCAAATTTCTTACACTGCCGAAGGTGACATATTTAATTGGAATACTATTTTTGAAGATACCTTCCAAGTTTATAGTGCAATTGAGGAACCAAGTGACAACGTTGCTGCTGTAAAAGTATATTGGAGAGGCTATTGGTTCTTTATTAACGACACAGATATTAATAGTAAATACACCTTTATGTTGCTCAATCAGATCTCATCACTTCAATCTGGAGATGTCGACAAGTCCGGTCCTTTATTAACCTTACCAGTTAACTAGTCAATAATAATTTAAGTTATAATGTCGCGACGCGCCCGTAGCTCAGCTGGATAGAGTACTTGGCTACGAACCAAGGGGTCAGGAGTTCGAATCTCTTCGGGCGCGCCATTTTTTATAAGTTAGCTTGAAGAAAATATTCAACATAATCAGAATCAATTACTCGCATCTGATCAATTAATGTTTTTTGAAAATCAGTATTTTTTTGCATTACTGCAATTGCGTAAAGTTCTGACAATGAATCTAAATGTTTTTTATTGAGCGCCAATGCATTATTGAAATCTTTCATCGCATCAGAAATATTATTTAATTTAGATTCCGCAAAACCTAAATAATACCAAGCATCCGGACTGGATTTTTCTGCTTCAGCCCATGCTTTCGCAATCTTTCTCATCTCAAGCCAATTCTCTTGTTGCATGGGAACAATCACTTGCATGAAAAAGGGTTTCTCCGCATCAGGCAAACTCCAAAAAGGCGCTGCTGTACTTTTTAAATCCAGTTGAGGTTCCTTTTCCAGTAACTCATTAATCCATTCAACGGGTAAACAATAAAAGTGGCCAAGCCTTTTGCCAGGACTTTTGAAAGTCGTAATGCCAAGTAAATTAAAATCCAAATCAAAAAGTGCACCTCCACTCGAACCAACCGTAAAGGTAGCAGAGGTTCGTATAATATTCCCTCCTTCAAAAGCATGTAAGCCTTTTACCTTGCCGTAAGATGGTAATGGCACAGGACTGTCGTTTGGAAACGTCAATGAAAAGACCTTATCTTCGTAACTAATTGATTCTGTTTTCCCCATATTGACAGCGGGTAGGGGCAAGTCATCAAATTTTAAAATACATAAATCGTGACCCCAGTCTGCATAAACGGCAATAGGAACATACTGCTTAAAATATTTAACGACGTTTACACCTTTCGAGTCAGCAAACACATGGCAGTCTGTTGCTACATGATTTTCTTTCACAACAACACCAGAACCTGTACCGGTAACACCATCGCCATAAGTTACCCAAATATGTACCATTGATTCGCTCAAGCCAAACAATTCGGCTTGCGCAGGATAAGCATTTACCTTCGAAACCGATAATAAAAAGATAAGCAAAAAATATTTTGCTATAGGTCTTAAATAATTCATAAGTATGTGATTAACTATAGTGTAATTAATTCAATTTACCATCAAATGCAACGCGATACCAAAATAATTTCTCTGGTTATTTCTTTAAATCTTTTCTATTTTTTTATTGAATATTATTTTGCACAAAAAATCAGCTCCGTTTCATTATTTGCCGACAGTATAGATTTTCTAGAGGATGCCAGTTCGAACTTTATCGCCTTGCTGTTTATGAATATTGCAATTATTTACCGAAGGTATGTAACTTACCTACTTTTAAGTATTTTTATACTTCCAGCTTTTGGTGCCATTTTACTTATCTTACAAAAAATAAATACACCTCTAGTTCCAGAACCTTTTACGCTGACATATATCGCTTTAGGAGCCTTGTTGGTAAATTTGATTTGCAGTGTATTGCTGAGTAAATACAAAAATGCATCCAACACATTATTAAAACTCATTTATTTTTCTGCCAGAAACGACGTGTTAAGTAATTTGGCAATTATCAGTGCCGGACTAATCACGATCATTTATTCGAGTCAATTACCTGACCTTGTCGTGGGCACTTTCATTCTTATTATTAATCTCTTCGCCATTCGTGAAATCGTAAAAGATCTCAACAAAAAATAATTTGCATACTAATAGTTTGTGTGCTAATAATTATGGTTAAGGATACAATTTTATTTTGATTTTGTCCTACATTTAATAATGTCTTATGGAGGA
>ENA-UOXV01001022-UOXV01001022.1-marine-metagenome-genome-assembly--contig:-NODE-1022-length-39935-cov-7.665522_pt1 | contig 39935 bp, 36 predicted proteins | sample MGYA00238165_ERZ766961 | MGnify/ENA primary metagenome ERZ766961 (study PRJEB28924, sample SAMN03173240) | marine metagenome | biome: Marine; feature: Water; material: Subsurface seawater | place: North... | reverse complement strand
TATAACTTTTTATTGCCTCTATAGATTTAATCACTGAGGATACTGTGGCAATTTTGGATAAAAAAGGTGACCAGTAATAGATTTTCATAATTATTATTTAGTCAGTCTAGTTTTTATCTTTGATAACGTTTTTATCAAAGATTAATTTGATTGTACGCCTTCATAATATCGTATGTTTTTTTTAAACCAGATCGAATGTCATGTTTCGGTTTCCAGTCTATAATTTTTTTTATTTTTGATATATCTGTTACAAATTCCATAGGTCCAGAAACTTTTTTATCTTCAGAGGTAATCTTTTTTTTTGATAAATTTGATATTATACTACACATATCTTTTATAGATGACATTTTTCCAGAACCTAAATTAATTACTCCTTGAAAATTAGATTCTATTAGTTTCAGGATCGCATCCGCTGCATCTTCTGTAAAAATAAAATCTCTTTTAGGCTTATCACTCCATATTTTAACTTCCCCTTTTGTAAAAACATCTTGCATAATAGTTGGTACTAAGTCTGGTCTTCTTAACTTAGTATATCCATATATATTACTCAATCTTACAATTATTGATGGAATTGAATTACTAAAGTATTGAACTATTTGCTCAGATAAATACTTACTAAATACATATTTATTGATATATGGATTAATTTCTTGTGTTTCATCTACTGGTAATGTTAATTTTTTTTGATCGTACAATAGTATTGTTGTGAAGCAGATAAACTTTTTTACTTTTCTTTCTGCAAAATAAGACAATGCTTGATTAAGTGGGTAAACATTAAGATCTATTCCCATATTAGTGCTTAGGTTAATCTCATGATGATTAGAACTACCTATCAAAAAAATTACTTTATCAAAATCAACTTCGTCTAGTTTATTTATTTCATCCAGGCTATTTAGGTGAATGTGTTCATTTTTACATTCTTTGGGAGGCAATGTTCTGCCTACAGAAATAATTTCTGGATTTTTTGAAAGAATAACTGGACCAAAAAAACCACTGCCTCCAAATAATAAGGTTTTTTTCATTTTAGTTTCATTCTTTTACGATAAATATCTCTTATTCCATCTTTTAATTTTATTGCTGTAAACTCTGGAAAATATTTTATCATATTTGAAATTTCAATATCTTTTCGCATTTGACCATTTGGTTTAATATTATTATATTCAATTGATATATTTGTAGCTTCACAAGCTTCAAGTGCTATTTTTGCAATATGGTCTATTGAATAATTCTCATTTGTTGCAATATTCATATTAAAAAAAAAATTTTTTTTTATCATCATGCTTATTATTTTAGCAACATCTTTTGCGTGCATAAACTGTCTATATGGAGTACCATCACCAAATAATTCAATTGTATTTTTTTTATTTTTTTTTGCTCTTACAATTTTTTCAATTAAAGCGCCTACAAAATGTCCTTTTATTGGATCAAATTTATCAAACTCACCATAAAGGTTACAAGGGATAAGGTAATTATAGCCTAAATTATATTTTTTATTGTACATATCTATTTGAATGGCCATACATCTTTTTGCATAAGAATATGAGAATAAATTTTTGTGCGGTGCTCCCTCTAATAGTTGGTTTTCTCTAATTGGATATTCCTTAATATTGTCAGGATAAATACAAGAGCTTAAAATTCCTGTAAATCTTTTGACGTTATTTTTATAGCTTTCCTTTATAACATGAGTATTCATCAGTATGTTTTCTTCAAAATATTTAACTGGTTCTTCAATATTGTGGTGTATACCTCCTACTAATGCTGCCAAATGTATAACAATATTAGGTTTAATCTTTCTAAACATATTTTCTACATGATCAATCCTTAATAGATTAAAATCTTTTGATGAAACAAATTCAGCACCTGGTATTATTTGCTGCAAATAACTTCCAATTAAACCTGATCCACCAGTCACTAATATTTTTTGGTTCATAATTTATTTTTTTTTTGCAGAAAATATATAACCTATTGGGTAAATTTTATTGGGTTTAGTATTTGATATTTCAGTAATAATTTTATCCAATACTAAAATTGCAGCAAGTAAAACATGATAAATACCAGGTAAAAACTTTAAATAACCTCTTAGAATTGAGAAACTTGCCAGAAAAGGGCCTGATCCTAGCTCCTTAATATCAATATTTTTAAATCTATTGTCTTTTAAAATTTTTTCCAAACTTGATTTAGTAAATCTATAGTAATCATTTGGAGCCCCATGAACTCTGTACAAAAAAGGAGTAGATCCTATTATTTGGCCATTTTTTTTTAATAGTAAGTTAACGTTTTTGATTGATTTATTGGTTTCAGATAAGTGTTCCAATATATTAAAAAAAATTACATTATCATATTTTTTCTTATGATTTATTTTCTTCTCAATATCAATTTTAATAAATTTTTTTGAACTATTATCTATATTTGAAAGAAAGGTTCTATATTGCAAAGATTTAGAATTTAAAAAATTTCTACTAATCTTTTTATTTGCTCCAAATTCTAAGCAGTCACCAGATAATTTATATTCTTTAAATTTTTCTTTTTGAAAAACTCTTAATATACTATTATTTGATAATAAAATTTTAAAATAATTCATTATTCAACATTTTATAAATAATTTTTTTAAAATTAATTTTTGGTTTCCATTTTAATTTTTTTTTAGTTAATCCAATATCTGCTTTATATCCTCTAATATCTGTTTTTCTTTTCAAATTTTTAACATTTATTATAAGATTTTTTTTCTTAATTTTTGCCAATTTAAAAACTTCATCTACAAATTCTTGAACACTATGTGTTTTACCTGTTCCAATGATTAAATCTTCTGGTTTTTTTTTTTGCAACATAAGCCAAAATGCCTCCACAAATTCAGGAGCCCACCCCCAATCTCTATAGATATTAGTATTTCCTAATTTAAGTTTTATATTTTCATTTTTTTTTATTTTTTTTGCCGTATCAATAATTTTTTTGGTAACAAATCCTTTCGCTCTTAGACTTGACTCGTGATTAAAAAGAACCCCACTACAACAATAAATATTATATCTTTCCCTATAAATTTTGGTGTACCAATAACCTACTGCTTTTGCAATTCCATATGGACTTTGTGGCTCAATTTTTGATTTCAAACTAAAAAAATTATTTTTATTATCTCCAAAAAATTGACCAGATGAAGCATTAAAAACTTTAATTTTATTTTTTTTGTTTTTGATAGTTTTAAGAATATTTAAAATTCCAACTCCGTTACTTTTTAATGAAATCTCTGGTGCAACAAAAGATCGTGTAACTGAAGAATCTCCTGCTAGATAATAGATTTCATGTAAATCTTTTTTGATAATTTTGTTACAAAATTTTAAATTTGTCGCTTCGCCTTTAACTATTTTTACTTTATTTAATATATTTAATTTTTTTAATCTATATAAATTATTCTCAGATTTATTTCTAGTTGTACCAATAACTTTATATCCCTTTTTTAATAAAAATGCTGATAAATAGGCTCCATCTTGTCCACTAATTCCAAAAATAAGAGAGGTTTTTTTTATTTTCATGTTAATTTTTATTAAAAATTTGAGAAAAATATTTTAAATAATATTTATTTAATATACTAAACTGACCATGTCTAAAATACTTATATTTACCGCAACATACAATGAAATTGAGAATATAGAAAAGCTAGTTACTGAAGTAAATAAATATTGTGGTGATGCTGAAATACTAATAATAGATGATAATAGTCCCGATGGAACAGGTGCATTGCTCAAGAATTTAGAAATCCAAGTTAAAAATCTTAAAGTAATTATAAGAGAAGGTAAGCTTGGGCTAGACACAGCACATAAATTAGCATTTGATTACTGTAAAAAGAATAATTATGACAAATTAATCACTATGGATGCAGATTTCTCACATGAGCCAAAAGAAATTCAGAAATTCATAAGTCTTTTAGATAAAAATAATTTTATTATTGGATCAAGGTATATAAAAGGTGGAAAATGTGAAATGACTTGGTACAGACTTTTGTTAAGTTTTTTTGGAAATAAACTTATTAGGCTTGTTTTAAATATAAGATGTAATGAATTTACCACCTCCTTCAGAGGTTTTAATCTAAAAAAATTGCACAGCTTTGATATGAATAAAATTTCCTCTAAAGGATATAGTTTTTTTATGGAAACTGTTTTTCAAATTCATAAAATTGCACATATCAAAGAAATACCAATACACTTTAAAAATAGGAAGTTTGGTAAATCAAAAATACCTAAAGCTGAAATACTTAGAACATTAAAAAATCTTTTTTATTTAAAATTTTTTAAATAAATGTTGCTGAAATTAATTTTGAATATTTTCAATAATAGCAATTGACGGACTATTTTCAACTATCATCAAAATTTTCTTTTGATCTTTTAAAAATATCATATCTCTCACTCTTTCACCTAAGTTTATTATATCTGAATAAACTAATTTACTATATTCATTGTCAAATTTTAAATGATGAATAGCTCTTCTGCCTGGAGCTGGTTTATTTCCCATCGCAGACATAAAAAAATCTTTTTCAGAATTTTTTATAAATCCATCAGTATTAATTATTTGACTTGGAGCAACTGAATTTCCCTTAAACCAGTGAAGTGGTTCTTTAAATCCATTCTCTTTATGTTTACTAAATTTTTTCTCTTCAATAACATTGTAAGGGACTTCACCATATGTTGCTATTGGCCATCCAAAATTTTCATAGTTATCAAATTCTTTAATCTTTAGTGAATTAATTTCATCACCTCCTTGTGGTCCATGGTCAGTCATTAAAATAATTTTATCTTTATTGTAATAAGTAAGTCCCTGTGTATCTCTCATTCCCTTTGCTAGTAATTTATATTCTCTATTAGTATAATTAATCTGAATTAATTTTCCCAATAATGATTTGTCATCTTGTACACTTGAAAATCTTTGAGCATCACCAATTGTGAAAAAGAAACTTTTGTCATCAAATGGTTCCATTTTTCCACCAGTATGGTTAGACATATTCATACTACATTCATCAAAACTAAAAAAATTTTCAAAAATTAAACTCTCATAATTTAAAGCTGCACTCAGAATAGCTACATTATAACAATTTTCTTTTACTTGTTTTTGATAACTAATAAAAATTTGATCTTTTACGATCATAATGCCTCTAAAGCTAAACCTGCTTTTAGAAAATAGTCTATCGTCCTTAGTGATTATTTTTAAATTGTTGCCTATATTTTTTGAAATAATTGAGTCAGTATTAATGTCAGAAATTTTAAAAAAACTTACTACGCCATCTCCAGTTAAGGTAAAAATATTTTTATCATATTTGAATAAATATCCAGCTGGCTTTCTATCGTTATATTGCCAAGCCTTTGTATTAAAATTAAACTTTTTTACGAGGTACTCTTGATTTAATTTACTTTTAACTTTTGTTTCACTTGTCTTTGTGAGTAAAAAGCTTTTTTCAAGAGGATTAAAAGATAAAGATTCTATAGTCTTTTTAATTATAATTATCTGCTCTTCTAAATTAAGAGATCTTTGTGATAATTTTTTGTTTACGTTTTCTAAATTTTTTATTTCTTTCTTATAGTCAAATATAAAAAAAATATTATCTTTAAAAAAAACTCTTACTGAAAGAGGTATCTTCTCTTTTACAGTAAAAAGAAATCTATTATCTGTTTTTCCAATAAAAATAGAACCCGCAATAAAAAAAATTGCAAATACAGAAATTATTATTAATACTTTATTATTTTTTATTAAAAACAACAGTGTTTTTTTCATTAATTTCCTTATAAAGTTTGTAACAAATCCTCTCAATATTTAATACTTAAGTGATAAAATAATAAATAATTTGCCAATTTAATGTGTAATAAATTTTTCTTAAATGACTATCTCAAATTAGTCAACTAATTTAATTATATTTTTTTGAATATTAATTCTTAAGAGATTCATTATATACGTTTAAAACATCAGAAGCACAAATTGACCACTTAAATTTTTCTGACTCTTTAAATGCACCTTCTAAACAATCTTCATTTAACTTTTTGGTTAAAATTACTTTTTCTATCATAAAGGTTAAGTCCTCATGACTTTTATCATTAAAATAATTTATTTTATCTTTTGCTATTTCTTTAAAAACTTCAATATCACTAACTAAAATTGGGCACTTCATGTTCATACCCTCTATAAGAGGGATACCAAAACCTTCTTCAGAAGATGGAATAATTAACAGTGAAGTGTTTTTATATAAAAATTTTAAATAACTATCATCACTAGAAATTTGTTTAATGTTTTGTTCAATTTTTAATTTAATAAAAGAATCTAATTCTTTTTTACTAAAATTGTCTCCTCCAAAACATATCAGATCAAAGTTATTTCTTAGAAAAATAGAATTTGAAAATGCTTTTACTAATAAATCAAAATTTTTATATTTTGCTCTGGCACCAATAAATAAAAGAAAAGGTTTTTTTCTAATGCTTATATTATCATAATTTATATTTTTTAAATGATCAGATCCATGATAAATAACTTTAACCCTGTCTTCTGAAACTTTATAATATTCCAAAAAATCATTCTTTGTTTTTTGAGATACACAAATAAAAAAGTCAGAATTTTGAATTATTTTTTTTTTCAAAGCTAATCTCTTAAAATTATTATCACCAAAATATTGTGGAAATTTTTCATGTATGAGATCATGAATTGTGAGAATTTTTTTTTTATTCTTAAATTTTAATAAACTGTTTGAATAGTATGTATCATGAATTATATCTGGTTTTTTTTTCTCTATAATTCTATTGGCTATTTCATTATTAATATTAATTAAGAAATTAGGCGTAGGGTAACGTGGAAAAAATATCCCGTTAATGAATTTTTTTTTTAATTTTCTTAAGTATAAGTTTTTGTAAATTGGTGATACAATAGAAAAATTGATATTATTTTGCTCAAACTGCTCTGCTAAATTTATAAAATACCTTGAAATACCTCCAAATCGTTGATTAAAAAAAATTGTACTATTAAATATGATTTTCATGTAGAAGATTTCTAAAATATATATAAAATATTATAATTCAAATATGTCAGAAATTTATCTTTTTATTAATTCAATAGCTGAAAATAAATTATTAACATTTATTTTATCTGGCCTTCTAGGACTTGGTGTAAATTTAGCCTACACATCTTTTGGTTTTAAATGGGTAAATTCGATAAATCAGAGAATAATAGCTCTAATTATGGCTCCTGCTATGACTGTAATTGCATGGACCATAGCTGGTAATTTGGGGTTATCTTTGGGTATGATAGGTGCACTCTCAATAGTTAGATTTAGAACACCAGTAAAGTCATCTTTGGAACTAATAATTTATTTTATTCATATTGTTATTGGAATTTCAATAACTGTTGCACCAATTTATACTCTTTTAATATTCCTTTTAACAATTTCTGCACCTTACATTCTTATAATTTTTAAGAAAAGTGACAAAAATAACTTAGATTATTTAGATACATATATGAACAATAAACCTAGAGCAAATTTTGTATTTGAAGGTGAAGTTAACAATTTATCAGACACAATTCAGGGAAAAAAAATTATGCATTTCCAAATAAATAATATGTCTTCAAATATTTCAAATCTTACAATTGAAATTAATGATTTTGAAGAATATGAAAATTTAAAAAATGAAATTAGTAAAACCTTAAAACTATCCTCATCTGAATACATACTGTAATGAGAAATATTTTTTTTTTTTAAAAAATAGTTTAATATTTCCTTTATACTTATTAACGATATTTTTTACTACCCAGCTACATTCCAAAGAATACAAAAATATTTCTTTTGATGACTTATTTAAACAAGATAAAATAATAATAAAATTCAAGGGCAAAGAATATATTGATTACTTAAAACAAATAAAAAGTGTTGGAAAAAAAGAGAGTATCAAAAGAAATAGTTTAAGTAATATACATAAGAAAAAATGGATTAAATCAATACTTATATTTAATGATTACAACATTCCTATAAAAATTAAATTACATGGTAATAATTCTGACCATATATCTATTCCATATAGTTCATTAAATTTAAAAAAAAAATTAGAAACAGAAGTTTTAAAATTTATTTTATTAAGACCAAATACACGAAATTATGATGCAGAAATATTTGGAACGATATTAATGAACAAATTTGGAATTATAACTCCAAAAACCAAATACATAAATGTAAAGATAAATGATCAAAAAGCTAAAAAATATATACTTCAACAAAAAATAGATTACAAATTACTTCAAGATTATAATCTAAATAATGGGCCAATTTTAAAGTATTCTGATACTGAAGAAAAGTTATATAATCTAAATAATATAGATATCACAAATGTAGATTTTTTGCAGATAGTTAAAAACTCTAATGATGAATATTTGAATAATAAAAAAAATGTACACCAGCTTTATTCAGCTATAGGAAAATTTAATTATAAAAAATATTTTAATAATTATTATAATTATAAGTATGAAATGTTAATTTCATTACTGGATGGGTGTCATGGGTTGTCTGGAAATGATCCAATATTTTATTTTGATATAGAGAAAAATAAATTCAAGCATATATATTATGATGGGATGTTTTTTGAAAACTATGATATTTCATACCTTTGTGACGACATAAGAGAAATAAGGAGTATTGATTATAAAGAGCAGTTTCTTGAAGAGCTTACCAAAAAAATAAATAATAAAGAGTTCAAATCAAAAATTTTTGATGAGTTCAAAGATAATGCATCTAACAAATCATTAAAAAATTTCAATTTCTTTTGGAATAAATTCATAATAAAACTAGAATATATTAAGAATAACAAAGATATAAAAAAAAATTCATTAAAAAATTTTAATAAAATTAGTGTTGATGATAAACTAAATAACTTAAATTTCTATTTTCCATTAGTTTACACTTATAGTAAAAGTAAAGTATTTTACCTTTGTGTAAAATGGCCAAGCAATAATCACATAAAGGCTTTAATAAATAATGAAAATCAAATAATAAATAAAAATAATTTTAATAATTGCCAAATAATCAAACCTAAAATGGCCAGATTAATATCTTTAGAAAAAATAAGTTTTAGAACATTAGGTAAAAATTTAAAAATTTATCCAGTAATACTTGGAAATATTAACCAGGAGTCTATTTTTGAATAAAAATAACTTACTTTTAAAAATAATATTTATTTTTTTTTCTTTTATATATTCTTTTGAATTTATTTTGTCATATAAGACTCATAATTTTAATTATTTGATAAAAAAAATATTTGATAAGAATTTAATATCAGTAAAAATGATTGATGATTATATCTTGAACGATAACAATTATTTAACACTAGATATTAATAAAAAATATAAATTTTTTTGTGATTATAAAAAAATAATTACTGTTAAAACTGACAAATATGGTTTAATTAACAATAATGAAAAATGGAATACTAAAAACCAAACTCTTTTATTGCAAACTAATGGTGACTTAAATTGTGGCAATTTTCATTTAGCTAATAGCAATATAAAATTTAAAACAGATAAAATGCTTAATTTTGGTAGTTTTTCAATTGGGCCAATGCATCAGTATGCTTTAATTAAAGGATATTTAAATAAAGCAGTTTTTAAAAAAGTAGTCTGGATCCATTATGAAGGTAGTGACTTAAGTGAAAGAAATAATTTAAAAAATTCATATTTAATTAATATTTTAAAGGATAAGAATTTTGTTAATAATTTTTCTGTTATAGATAGAAGTGACAATTTTAAAAAGTTTATTAAAAAATATAATTTTAAAATTTTTAAAAGAACATTAAAAAATTTTATTACAATTTATTATACAAGAGTATTTATAAATAAAAAAAATAAATTTAAATCAGACAAAAAAAATAATATAGAGGAAATAAAAATTAAAGAGATTGATGAATTTATTAATATACTTATCAAAACTCAAAAATTATTAGATAAAAATCTTACAAATATATATTTTGTTTATATACCTTCAATTAATGAGGTTTTTACTTCAGAAAAAAACAAGTTAATTAAAAAAAAAATAAAAGAAGAACTATTCAAAAATGGTATAAAATTTATTGATTTAAAACAAACTAACTTTAACAATGATGATCAATTACTAGCGATTGATAAGTTTCTAAATTAAGAAGCTGAACCATATATGAAAAAAAAAAATTATCTTTTATTTCTTGTTATCTTTGCTTTTAGTCTGAGTGAAAACTATTCATTTTCAAATAATTTAAATCTTTACTCAAAATATCAATATCAAATTAATACTCCTAAAAAAATTAAGATTAATATTATTGGAAACAATTATATAAAATATCTAAAACAAATAAAACAGGTAAGCAAAAAAGATAACCTAAATACTAGGGTGGTTAATTCTTCTCAAAAAAAATGGATTAAAACTCAAATTCGTTGGTCTAAAAATGAACATCATAAGGCTAAAATTAAATTACATGGTGACTGGAATGATCATATCTCTTTGCCATATAGCTCTCTAAGAATTAAATCCCAAGGTAAATATTTTGGTAGTTTAAAAGAATTTATATTACTTAAACCAATAACAAGAAATTATAACGGTGAAATATTTGCAACAATACTTATGCAAAATCTTGGCTTCTTAGCCCCCTATACGAGTAAAATAAATGTAAAAATAAATGATTATCCTCCGGAGATGTATTTAATACAGGAAAAAATTAATAAAAACTTTATTGAAAGAGCTGGATTTAGAGAAGCACCAATAATTGAATACGATGAAAGACATAGATGGCATACAGTTAATCTAAATGAAAGCCTAAATGATATTAAATTTGCTAATATTTATAAAATTGACAATCAGAACTTCATCGAAAATCCTGATAAAGAAATAGTAAGTCCTTATAAACTAACATTGGCCACTGAAGCATTGTCTAATGCAAATACCAATCTTAGATTTAATTCAAAAGAAAATATTTTATTTGAAGTAGTAATGTCTTTAATAGATGCATGTCATGGTATTATTGACCATAATAGAAAATATTACTATGAGTCTGTACGCAAAAAATTTATTCCTATTTATTACGATGGTATGGCTTTTGATTACAATAAAAACTTTTGCTTAACAAATCGTGTCACCAAAAATGATCTATTTTTTAACCTTGAGTCCTTAGAATTACTTTCTTTAAAATTTTTTGATAAAAACTTTAAAGAGAAAATTAAAAAAAAATATTTAGAGTTAACAATTAATGACAATGTAAATTTTGAAGTTTATTGGAAAAAAATGTTAGAAAACTTTTTTAAATACAAAGAAATAACTTTATCAAAAAATACACCTACAATTGCTAATCAAACAAATTATAAAGATATTTTTTACAACTTAAGCAAATTGAATCTAAATTATCCTTTAATTTATTATTATGTATCACAAAATAATGAGTATCTAGAATGTATAGACTGGAAAAAATCTAAGTACAAAAAGGTATCTTCTTCAGATGATTACAAATATATCAAATCCACAAATGAAATTGAGTGTAAAAAAATTTCGAATTATAGATTTATAAATAATATTAAAAATAACAACTTTTACTATAGCAAAATAAATAAGGATATTAAAATATATCCAACATTTCTTGGAGTAGAAAAATATAAAAAAAATTCTAATATTTATTATGTTAATTTAATAAAAGGAACAAATGATATTTTTTTAGAAGATGATAAAATCTATTTTTTAATACAAGACAAAGTTTCAAAAATAGATCAAATAAATATAATATCAAAAAATTATAGTAAATCAGCTGTGATAATACTGGGTACACATTTAGATATTAATAAAATAAATTATACAGAGTTAGCTCTTAATAATAAAAAAAATGTTTTAATACAAAATTTAAATTTAACAGGTTGTGTTAACATATATGATTTAAATTTTAATATTAATGAAATAAACATTAATAATGCATCATGTGAAGATGCACTCAATATAGTCAGATCCAAAGGAACTATTGAAAATATCTTAATCAATAAAACTATCTCTGATGGAGTTGATTTTGACTTTTCTGATATAGAAATTAATAATATTAATATCAAAAGCTCAGGTGGTGACTGTATAGATTTATCTTTTGGAAATTATAAATTTAAAAATGTTAATGTAAAAAATTGTATCGACAAAGGTATTAGTGTTGGTGAAAAATCATCATTTAATGCAGTAAATTTGTCAATGATAAACAATAATACGGGTATAGCGATTAAAGATTCCTCAGTTGCTAATGTTACAAATATTAATCAAACTTACAATAACAATACTTGTATTAGCTTATATAACAAAAAACCAGAGTTTAATTCTGGAAAGTTATATTATATTAAAATTCCAGATAGCTGTATAAAAAATACATTGTTGGATGATAATTCTAGATTAATAAAAATAGTGAACTAATGCAAAGATTAGAAAATAAATATTTAATAGATTCAGAGCTAAATAAAAATAAATTTTTAAAATTCATATTTAAAAATAAAAGTTATGAAATGCATAAAAAAAGACGAATTAATTCAATTTATTTTGATTATCCTGATTTTAGACTTTTTGATTATAGCGAAGAAGGTTTATCTTCAAGGCACAAAATTAGATTAAGATATTATGGAAAAAAATATGATTTAAATGAATTAAATATAGAAATAAAAGAATCACACGCTTACTCAAAAAAAAAATATGTTTCAAATTTTTCAGATACTATCACCCCAACCTCAAAAAACATTAGTGATGCAAAAATTATGATATTAAATAAAAATATAAGGCCCACGATTAAAGTGTCTTATGATAGAAGATATTTTTTTTCAGATAAATTAGGTAGATTAACTCTTGATGAAAATATTATATATGAAAAAGCAGAATGGGATATATTTTTAAAAAAATTTAATTTTAAATATAAAATTAGAGAACCTAGAAGTGTATGTGAGCATAAAATAGAAAACAATAAACCAACAGAGGAAATTTTCGAAATACCAAATTCTAGGTTTTCAAAGTATTGTGAAGGTATAAAATTGATTTATAAAATATAATTATATTTTAACCTTTAATTCATTCTCAAAATTTTTAATCAGCCAACCTCTTAGTGGTTCATAATGGTAATTGGAACTGTAATTGTCTATAAAATCTGAGTTTATTAAATCTTTTCTTACAAAAAAAGCATTTACACCAGTGATATTACAAGCAACTAAAAAATATCCTTTCTTATTCATCATTATTTCGAAAGATTTGAGAGAGGCTCCAAAATTATCATCTCCGTCCCAATCTTTTTTTTCAGAATAGTCGGCTGTCCACTCTACTTCATCTCTAAGTTTTGCATTATATTCTGTTACTATAACTCTTGGATTTAAAATAATTTCATTTAGAACATGATATGTGTTAATACCGATATCAATTGACAATAAATCAATTTCTTTATTTTCATTTGAGCATTTTTGAATTATTTCATTAACATTACTTTTTAAAATTTTATATTTATAAAATTTTAAATTTTTATTAATAAATTTCTTAAAATCTATATTAAGTTGTTTAACATTTGTTGACATATCAACCCAAGACCCATTCCATCCAGATTTTAATAAAAAAGCTGTGTTACACTCTTTTCCATCTTGCAATCCAAATTCTATAAAAAATTTTTTTTTAATCCCTATTCTTTTAAAAATTTCATTAATAATTCCATCTTCATCAGACTGAGAATAGACTTTGAAACCATAATTAATAAGATTTTTTGGATCTTTATATTTTTGAGATTTTTTTAAATTATAATAATTTAATTCTAGTAATGATTTGTTAATTAAATGAATTCTTAAGTGACGTCCAATAGTCCATAACAATTTAATAATTAATCGTTTAATCATTTTTTATTTTTTCTAATTTTTTTTTTTCTAATTTCAATATATAATCACATCTTATTAATGTTTCTTTTCTATGAGAAATTAAAATTAAAATTTTATTTTTACAATAAATAAATATATTATTAAGTATTTCTTCTTCATTATCTAAATCTAAAGATGAGGTAGATTCATCAAAAAATATTATATCTGCGTCTTTATATAATGCTCTAGCTAAACCAATTCTCTGTTTTTGTCCACCAGATATATTTATTCCTCTTTCACCAATGGTTGTTTCTAAACCCATCGGTAGTTCACTTATAAACCCACTTAAATTGGTAAGCTCTATAATTGTATTCAATCTTGATTGATCTACTTCTGTCTCTCCAAAAGTAATATTGTTTTTTATTGTGTCATTAAATAATATTGTGTCTTGGGGTACGTAACTTATAAAATTATACAAAAAAAATTTATCTTTTACTATATTGTAATTATTATATTCTATTGTTCCCTTTTCTGGTTCAATCAATCCTAACAACAAATTAACTAATGTTGATTTTCCAACTCCAGATTTCCCAATAATTCCAATTTTTTGATTTCTATTTATTGTCAAACTCAGGTTGTCTAAGATATTATCTTTATTATTGTAGCTATAACTTAAATTTTTAATAACAATATTATTTATTGAGGTTATATATTTTTTTTTGTCATTTTTTTTTAAATCTAAACTTTTTGAATTTTTAAGATTTTCTTCAGTTATATTTTTTACAATATTCGTTTCTGAATCAATAATATTTATTGAAGGCTCCATATATTTTATTGAAGAAATTGCATTTGTGATATTTGTAAAAGCAGGTACGAGTCTTATAGACGCTATAGCCATATAAGTTAATATTGCAACAAATTCTGTAGCAGAAGATTTATAAACAATAAAGTAAAGAGAAATTAAAACAATAAATGTAACTGTAATTATTTCTAAAATTAATCTTGGCAATCTTCTTATTATATCAGTAAATAAAATAATTTTATTCATTCTAAATATATTTTTAGAAAATAGTTCATAAAGATACTTTTCTTTTAAATTTATTTTAATCTCTTTAATTGCAGAATAAGTTTGATTTAAAATACTGATCTGATTTTTTGAAAACTTTTGCATATCAGTACCTGATTTGCTAAGCCAATTCTTAATAAGTCCAAGATAAATTAAAGAAAAAAAACCAAAGCAAATTAACGTAATCAAAGTTATAATTGGATCAATTTTTAAAGTAATAAAAACTATAAAAACTAAAACCATTAACTCCAATACAAGTCTGGTATAGTGTCCAATTAAGCCTACAAATCTGCCTACTTCAGCAAAATTTCTGACAATCTCAGCTGAGGTTTTAGATATACAAAGTAAATAACTAGAATAAAGATAGTTGTTATACATTGCCCTTGAAATTCTTGCACTTATTTTTCTTAAAAATAAACCATTAAAATAATAAAAAAAAGCTAGAAATAAATTTTTAGATAAAAATAGAATAACGACTGCAACAGATAAAATAATTAGAATATTTTGTTTTGAATAATCGAGAGCAAACTCTAAAAAACTATATTTTAAAAGCAGTGCATCCAACTTACTTTGGTCTAAAATAAAAGTTACGTATAAAGGAATTGAACCTAAACTTATCATTTCTAAAAATGTTGCAATAATTGTCAATAATAAAATAACAAAAAGAGTCATTTTTTCAGATCTCTTTAATATAGAAAATATACGAATAAAATTTTTAATCATAATACAAAAGTCATTTTTAAATTTATAATTTAAAGTAACGATACCAGTTTATCTTTTTCTTTATAAACAAAATATAAAATCCAATAAACTAAAAAATATAAAGAAATAAAACTAAGTTTATTTTTTAAAAGACTTGATATCATTTCTTTATCATACAAAAGTATAAAAACTATTAAATACATCGGTTCAAAGTATTTTTGATAAATAAAAGCTACAGATGAAAAAGATATTAATAATATTATAGTAATTAAACTATCGATTAAATTTTTTCTAGAATAATAAACAACTAAGAAAGATAATAATACTGCAAGAATTATATATTTTATATAACCTTCAAAAAATATATTATTTATTTTTATAAAAAAACCACCTCCAATATTACCAATATAAATAAAGTTAAATGATGCAAAAATGAAAAAGGTACTAATTATAATAAAGCTAATAATTAATTTTTTATTTTTTAATATTTTTTTAAAAGAAAATTCTTTATGAATTATTTCATTTAAAAAAAAAGGTATTAAATAAAAGCTAATTATTGTTGATACTATAATTATTGATGAAGTAAAATTTGTTGAACTAGAATTTAAATTATTAAAAAGGCCCAAATTATGATATAAAAAAATTGCACCAGGAATTGCAAGAACTAAACAAGTAATTACAGAAATAAAGAATATATCAAACTTAAATTTGATAAACATTTTCAAAAAAAATATAGGAAAAAAGATTACATAATATTGCCTTGTATAAGAAGCTAGAAATAAAAAAAAATAAATCAAAAAAATATAAAATAAATTTTTTGTTTTGCTATTTTCTAATTTAATTAAATAGAATATTGAAATAAGAAAAAAAATAATAGCAGTATTGTGGTTATTTCCCCATATAGCGGCTGCTTGAAAGTTTGGTAAGATGTAAATTATTGAAGAGAAAAAAAACAATTTCTTTTTATCTATATTTTGGAATCTTTCTGCGCAACATTTATAAAATAAATAGGGTAAAACTAATGAAATAAAAAAAATTAAATTTAGATATGCATTTAAATTTTTATTTATAAAAGGTATCTGTGAAATAATAATATGATGCAATGGAAAGTTTAATAATTTACTGTCTAATCCTAGCGTATCTTTGTAGCCTAATTCAATATCAAAAATATTCAATAATCCAACGGTATTTATTTTTTGAATATATGCCCAATGAGTTGATAAGTCGGGCAAAGCTCCATGCGTTATATCAAGCCTTAAATAAAATGATAAAAAACAAATAGCTGTTGAGATAAAGAAAAATAAATAATTATAGTTGATTTTCATTTTTTAAATAACTTTTGATACAATTTTTAATAAAATTTTTTGATATTTTTTTTTGTTTATCAAGTTCTTTGTTAATTGGAATATAATTAATTTTATCATCAAAATTTATATTTTTGTTGACTATTCGATTTGAAATTTTGAAAGTATGCAAAAAATAATCTAATTTATTTTTCCTATATGGATCATCAGTAAACCAAAATGTTTTATTATATTTAACACTAAATAACACTCCATGAAACATAGATGTAAAAACACAACTTGAATATTTAAAAATATTTAAAAAGTTAGAGGGATTAACATCTACTAGATTAACGTCTACCCAACTATTATAGAAGCCTATGGACACTAATTGAAGATCATTTTTTTTTGAAAAATTAATTATTGTTTGTTTTTCTTCTCTAGAAAAAAATTGCCCATATATCAAACAATATTTTTTACTAATAATTCTATCTTTTTTTTCTAAAAATAATTCAAACTCATTATCAATCAAAAAAATTGGATCTAGGACAATTTCTACATTTATATCTAATAGTTTTTTTAAAAAATTACGTGAACTTAAATCTCTAACAGACAAAAATTTAAAATCTTGAAACAACTTTTTTAATTCATTGCTAAAATTATTATCAATTTTGCTTGTGGCAGAACTACCAAAGCTTGCTGCATAACTAAATTTAAAAGCTGAGTTATCTTGACCAAAAAAAAATGGGTCGTACCCAAAAAATGGGTTTTGAAAATTCCAAATTTCATCACTACCATAAATACTTATTTTATCTAATTCATTATTGTTTTTAATAAACTTCGTTATTGGTCTTGTTTCAATATACTTATTTTTCCACTTTCTAAATTTAAAAAATTTTTTAATTGAAAAAAATGAATGTATTAAATTTTTTTTTATAATGGGCTTAAACTCTTCTCTAAATAGTAACTTTTTTGGTTGATACTTGTTAAATTCAACAATGGCACTAGTTTGATTTTTTAAATAAGTCTTTAAAAATAAACTTTGAAGCAGTGCACCATAATTATTTCCATAAAAATACGTATGAATATTAATTTTCATTTAATTTTATCTAAAACAATATTTTCTAATTTTATTTTTTTTCCTATAATCATTTTAAGTTTATTAATTAAATTTATAGCATCTACTGAGCTTTTACTTCCTCTATTTATCAAACAATTTATCGTTTTATCTGACAGTGTAAAATGATTATCATCAACTATTTTCATGTGTTTTCTATAAATTTTGTTAATTTTTTTTCTAAATGTAGCAATATCACTATTACGTAAAAAATTATTTTTTATTAAAATAGAAAATATTTTGTAATACATAAATATTAAAAAAAAATTTATAGATTTAAATTTTATATCTGAATACAAATTTTTAGTTGCAAATAAACTTCCTAAATTTGGATACTCACTTTCTTGAATATTTTTTCTATGTAGTTTTATCTTTTCACTTTTTATTTTAATTAAATCTAATTTTAACTTATTAATAAATGGAAATACAAAATTAGCTCCTAGAATAATTTCTTTGCTGTCTTGAAATTTCGAATTTCTCCAATTAAAATTACTTTCTTCTTTATTCCTCTCTATAATTTTTCCTTTTTCATTCATTGAAAATATTTTAGTTATATAATTTGTGAGTGCATTATTGTAACAAGAAGCATTCATAAAAATTCCTCCACCTACACTTCCTGGTATTCCCAGTAATCCCTCTGCTCCTAAATATTCTTGATTTATTATAAAATTTGCAAATCGGGGAATAGACACTCCCGCATCTACATAAATTTTTAAGTCTTTGTCATTGTTAATTATCTTTATGGAATTTATTTTACTCAGGTTTATTATTGGTGTTAAAATCATTCCATCTCTAATAATCGTATTAGAAATATTTCCTAAAGTATAGAAGTTGCAACGTTCCTTATCTAAAAAATTTAATATTTTTGCCACTTGATCAGCGTTTTCAGGAGTAATATAGGTTCTTATTATTCCACCTGCTTTTAACCAAGATCTATTAGAAATATTAAAGTTTTGAATATAGGTTATTCTTTCTTTTTCCAGGTATTCAAAAATTTTCTGATTATTATTTTTCATTTCTAAATCTTAGAAATTTACTTAGGTATATCTTTATTTTTTTTAGAAAGCTTAACTTGTTAACTAATCTATTTTTATGAAATCTTTTATTAAAGTTATTATATTCTATATTTTTCCATATCTTATTATTGGAAGATATTGCGATATAGCAGGCATTTCTAGTACCATTAATTTTTGTAACGGGATTTACATCATGAAAACTTATGTTTGATTGCACACTTGCTACCACAACATTAGGTTTTGGTTCTATGATATTATCAATTGTTAATTTATCCTTACATTTTTTCCAAATTCTAAGTTCACCACCCTCAATGGATTCATATCCTCCAAAATAAATCAAGATTGATATTAACCTCTGTGGATTATCTACATGAATGCCTTTCCCACCAGTTTTTTTTCCATAACCAAGGATTCCCATTCCAAGATCTAGCCTTGGATATAAAATATTTTCAATGTTGTTTACTTTAACATCTTGTTTTGAAATTATTTTTTTTGTTTCGTAGGGATCGCTATTAATATTATATTTAAAAATATCTTTTAAATTTTTTTTTTTTATTTCGGACTTTAAATCATCTTTAAATAAACTAATAAAATATTCAATAAATTTACTACTGTATATATAGTTGTGTAGCTCGTTATATTCACCTTGTTTTTTTATAAGTTCATTATATAATTTATCTTTATATGAAGTATCATAATTCATTCTATTGATTTTATTAAGTTGACTTTTAAAATCAGTCTGTGAAGGAAAATTATTCTGAAGTTTTTTATAAAAATCTTCTTCAAAAAAATCCTCTATAACTACATATGGATATGGTTTTTTATATTTCTTAATTTTAAAGTTACTATTTATAAAATGCATTTTTATTAACCTCAGAAAAAAATTTTTGTTTTGAAGTTTCCCAAAAACTTTTTTTTTTTAAAATTTTAATAAACTTCTTATCACTATTTCCATTTCCAAAAACAGTTTTTCTTATTTTTTTATAATTATTTAAAAATTTAGTCACTCCCTTAAGTTCTAGTTTTTCTATTTCAAAATTTTTAATTGAACTATGAATTAATCTTTTATACTGCCTATCACCAATATTTATTGCTGGAACGTTAAACATTGGAGCTTCATAAATTGCTGAACTAGAATTTCCAATAATAAAATCAGAATTTTTTAGTAATGATAAAAAATTTTCAAATCTTAAGTTTTTTATGATTTTAAAATGTTTGTTTTTTAAATTATTATAAATATTAATTATTTGATTGCAGCCAGGATCATTATTTGGATAAATAACTATAGTGTTTTTATTTAATTTTTTTAAAAAATTTGTTAATTTTATTGTTTCTTTTTTGATTGATTCAACTTTAGAGGTTACTGGATGCCAGAGTAATATTAGGTAGTTTTTAAATTTTATCGAATATCTCTTTTTAACATAATTAATCGAAGGCAATTTTTTTTTCAAAATTATATCTAAATCTGGAGAACCTATGGTAAAAATACTTTTTTTTTCTTCTCCCATGTTCAAAACTCTTTTATAGGCAATTTTTGAACCAACAAAATGTATATGACTTAATTTGGTTAAAGCATGACGTATAGTGTCATCAATAGTGCCTGAGACTTCACCTCCCTCTATATGTGCTGTAAGTATATGATTCAAGGATCCAACTAAAGCACAGCTTAAAGCCTCTACCCTGTCCCCATGTATAACTATTAAATCTGGCTTTAGACGTTTTACTATATTTGAAAATTTTTTAGTTGTTTTAGTGAGTATTAGTTCCAACCTATCATTTAAAGATTGATTTCTAAATTTTATAATATCTTTTTTAAATACTTTTTCAACTTCACGGTAGGTATTACCAAACTTTCCTATCATGTGCATACCTGTCACAACAATATAAACTTTAAATCCCTCTTTTTTTTTTGTAATTCTAATTAAGGATTTTAACTTTCCAAAATCTGCTCTAGTTGAGGTAACAAAGATAATTTTTTTAGTTGATATCATTCTTTCTTATTTGTCTATTTTCATGTAAATCTTTTTTTGCTTTTTTATTAAACATTTGATTTAAGTTTTCTGCTTTAAAATACCCTGTACCAGGTCTTTTGACCCAGATATTTTTTTTTGTTAATTTTTCACCTTTCTTAATTTTCTTAATTGTAACCACTGAAGCAAATGCAAATTTTCTAGTTATCTCTTCTTCTTTTAATATATTTTTAGTTCCTTTCAATTGGTTTTCAATTCTAGTTGAATATAAAATGAGCTCTGCTAATTGTTTTTCATCTATAGATGAACTTATATCTGGACCTTTAATTTTATTGTCATTTATAAAATGTTTTTCAATAATTTTCGCTCCTAGGCTCAAAGCAATAATAGATGAAAGGAGATCTCCTGTATGATCTGATAATCCAATAATTTTTCTAGGATAAGTTTTTTGTAACTCTTTAATGCTATTTAATCGAAGTAATTTATCCTGCGTGGGATAAATATTAGTTGTATGCATCAGTGCAAAATTAACCTTTCTTTTTGTTAGAAAATTACTAGTTTTTTTTACTTGTCTTAATGAATGAAGTCCGGTGCTTAAAATAATAGGTTTTTTAAATTTTGACACATAATCAAGTAAAGGAAAGTTACTCATTTCACCTGAGCCAATTTTAAATGCTGGTACATTAAATTTTACAAGTCTGTCTACTGCTTTTCTTGAAAATGGTGTACTTATAAAGATCATTTTCTTTGATTCAACATATCTTAAAAGTTTGTACTCATCTTCTTCGTTCAGTGAATTATTTTTAATAATCGAAAATATATTATTTTTAGAATTTCCTGGTGAAATTTTTTTTGCCTCTAGAGACATTTCATCTTCCGGAATGTGCGTTTGATGCTTAATGATTTCAGCACCTGCTCTTTTGGCAGCATCTACTATTTTTATAGCTTTTTCAATATTGCCACCATGATTAATTCCTAGTTCTGGAATGATTAATGGCTTAGAATGAAAATCAATTATTCTATTTTTAATTTTTAACATGAGATATTGTTATTTCAATAAACTCTTATTATGTTTTAATTATGAAGCTTGGCACCTTATAGAACGACAGCTTTTTCAATTTTAAATCACTTCTTTTTTTTAAAAATTCATCAACAGCAGTTGTGGCTCCTTCTACAGTTCCATAATCATCAACTAAAATTATACCATTTTTAACCATTCTCTTCTCTAATAAATTTAATACAAATTTAGTAGATTTATAAACATCCATATCTAAGTGCAATAATGATATTTTCGTATTATCGTTTTTTTTGATAAATTTTTTTAGTGTATTTTCAACATTTCCCTCTATTAACTCGAAGTTTTCAAATTTTTTTCTTACTAAAATTTTGTTAAGGTTTTCTTTTGAAATTGGATGACCTGCATCTAAAGTAAAATCTTTAACTAATTTTATATCACTTGTTTTTTTTTGTTTTGGAAACTTTTTGAACGTATCAAAACCAATAATTTTTCTAGAAAAATTATTTTCTAAAATTGATCTATAGGTTAAAAATCTAATTAAGCTAGCTCCCTTAAAAACTCCAAATTCCAATATATCACCAGGTAAATCAGCAATTTTTTTATATATTTCATATTGATACAATAATTTACCAATTCTTGAAATATTTGACTGATGATAAAAAATATTTTCTGCTTCCCAGAGGGTAGTTTGTGATTTTATTTTTTTATTAATTGCCATGGGTATTTATTAAATGTTTTTTGAATATTGTAAATTTTATTATAAAGTTTATATATCTAAACTATTTTATGAGCCAAATAAACATTTTAATGTATCATTATGTCCGCAATATAAAGGATTCAAAATTTCCAAATATCAAAGGACTAGAGTTTAAAAATTTTAAAAACCAATTAAATTATTTACAAAAAAATTTCAATATTATTGATCCGCAAAAACTTTTAGAATACCCAAAATCTAGATTACCAGATAATTCATGTGTGTTAACTTTTGATGATGGATATAAAGATCATGTAAAATATGTTTTACCAGAATTAAAGAAAAGAAAACTCAAGGGTTGTTTTTTTCCTTCTGGTATAACAACTTTTGAGAATCAAGTTTTAGACACCAACATGATTCAGCATATCATTGCAAAAGCACCATCTATTGATAAATTATTTAAAGAAATCAATACACTCTGTATAGAGTTCGGTGAAAGTAAAATTTCTATAAATAAAAAAATATTACTTTATTCTAAGAATCCAAAAAAAAATTCACAAAATCCAAGAAATCGATTTGATAAAGGAAAGGTAATTTATATTAAAAGATTACTTCAATTTGGACTTTCAAAAAAAACGAGACAATTTATAATTAAATTACTGTTTAAAAAATACGTTAATGTTTTGGAAAATATTTTTGCTAAAGATTTTTATCTAAATGTTGATGATATTAACAAATTACTTGATAATGAAATGACTATCGGGAGTCACACATACAGCCATGAATGGCTAGCAAATCTTTCTGCTAAAGAACAAAATATTGAAATAAATCAATCTATAGACTTTTTAAATTATTTTAAAGTTTCTACAAAAAAATGGTTTATCTGTTTTCCTTATGGTTCATACAATAAGAATACACTATCTCTATTGAAAAAAAATAATTGTAAGATTGGCTTTACAACAAAGTCACAAATAGCAAATTTGAAAAAAAATAATCTTTTAGAACTTCCTAGAAAAGACACTAATGATTACCCTAAATGAATATTTTAAAGAATTTTCCTTATTTTTAAAACTTTATCTGGAGAATTTTTTTTTAAAGATTCGTATGATTCTTTCAGAAGATTAAAAATCTTATTATTTTTTTTAAAGATAATATTTTTTATACTTTTAATAGATTGTATTTCAGCAGCAGTGCCTGTAACAAATGCACAATCTGCCTTAAGTATATTTTTAATTTTATAATCACCTTTCTTAAATTGAATATTTTTAATTTTACAAATTTCAATAACTGCTTTTCGCGTGATTCCATTTAATATAGAATGTTCTTTTGAAGTATAAACTGTGTTATTTTTTATCCAAAAAATATTACATGCACTGGTTTCTGCAATATTTTTTTTAAGATCTAGCATCAAACAATCATCAAAATTTTTTTTTGTTGACTCAATCCTTGAAATCACTGACACTTGATAGGAGCCTGACGATTTTGCTGCAATAGGATATATTTTGTTATTTAATTTTGGATATTTTGATAGATCTAATTTAATTCCTAAATTTGACGCAAATAATGTTGGCCACTTCCATGTTGCCACACATAATAAACTTTTACATTTGCTTGTATCTGGAGACATTGAGTGTGATGATCTATATATTAGTGGTCTTATATAGCCATTTTTTATTTTATTGATTTTTACAATTTGCTTATGAATTTTTTTTAATTGTTTTAAACTTAGATTAATTTTTAAACCCATCATTTTTGATGACAGCATAAGTCTTTGTAAATGATCATCTAAAAATAAAATTTTTTTATTATAAACCCTAATACCTTCAAAAACAGCTGAGGCAAAATGCAAAGAATGGTTTAGTACATGAATTTTTGCTCTTTTATTATCTATAAATCTATTTTCAAAATATATTTTTCCCTTAAGTTTAGAAAAATCCATTTATTTGTTATATCTTTTATTCAAATTAGAGTGACTAGAAATAAAGAACACCAAAGACTTTCTTTCTCCTTCTTCAACTCTAGTTACTTCATGAGGATAATTACAATTACTTATTATAAAGCTACCTTTGGTCGGAATAAAATCATTGTATGACGCATCGGGCTGAAAAACTCTATAAATACCACCTTTAAAATTGTCTCCAAGCTGAATGACACATGCTGCTAAATAATCAGGATTACTATCTGTATCTAAATGATATCCAACAAAATTACCTTTATTAATTTGATTATATTGTATTCTTCGAAGATAAAAATCTTCTTTTAAATTTAGAGTATTTTTAATTATCTCTTTAAACTCATCATTTTGCAAAATCTTAATAACATTTTTTGAATAAGGGTTTTTTACTATTTCTGGTTTTAGTTTGTCTGTCATAAACCTGCCCACCATTAAATTATTAATTTCTCCTGCATCTCCAACTTTTATAAATTCTTTTTCTACTTTTTCACAATATTCAACAAGTTTTTCAAAGTTTTTATTGTCTAAAGGATTTAATTTATCTTGAAACGAGACTAATACTGTTCCTTTAGATCTGTATGTATTAATTATTTCAGAAAATTTTTTATCAGACATATTTTGGTTTACCATATATCACTGGAACACTTTTATTCAACGAATAAAAGCTTGCCATTTTTGGATGATCAAGACCAAGAACAATTAAATTATTAAATCTAGCCTTAAATAAATCTCCCATTGTTGAATATTCAGCTCCCTGCTTAATAACTAAATCTAAAAAATCATTTTCATTTTTTCCAGGAAACCAAGATGAGTACAACTCTGTTCTGGAGGAAACAATTTCATTAATTTTTTTTTTGTAATTTATGTTTGAATCATATTTTTTTTTTAATTTAGTTTCATTGTGTTTGCACCTTTTTAACCAATCTTTTTTATTTGAAATATCTTTTACTAAAAGTTTAACTTCAGCTGTATTATGCAATTTATTACTCATTTTCACAGCACTTTTTTCTAATTTATTAACAAAATCATTTTCTGAAATTTTTAATCTATTGCAGATATCACCAGAATAAGATTCAAAATCTCCATAATATAAATGGTGTTTAAATTTTATTTTATGTTTTTTTAACAGCTTATGAAATTTGTGAATTATAATAGCTAATCTTTTTCCGATTAGACCTAACCCATCATTTAATTTATTAAAAGTATATTTATATAGACCCATTCCAAGGTGCACATGCTCATAATCTGGACATAAAGGGGTAATAATATGTACCTCTCCACTCTCTATGTTATTAATTATATCTAATTTGATACTGGTTTTAATTTTTTCTAATTCACAAACTTTCTCAAGTTCTAAAAAAAATTTACTTGTTTTTAATAACATATTTAATTTGTCATTAAATATTAACATTGAGAGAAGAGATGGATTGTGTCCAAGAATTTTTCCAAATTCAGAAAATTCAATATTTACTTTTTTTGATTTTAATTTTTGATTTCTTTTTCTTAAGTTTAATTTTTTTATATTATATTTTTTTTTTATAAGTTCCCAAAAAATATAAAATTTATATTTATTGATAGTAGTATTATTTTTTTTAAATTCCTTATAATCTTTTTTTAATCTTACTATTCTTTGCTTTTGTTCTAATAAATTCCATTTTTTATAATTAATTATATTGTTATTAATTATTGATCCAAGAATATATTTTGATGTTGTTGAGTCTATATCCATTATGATTTAGATTTTTTTACAAAAAATTTTTAAAGAATTATTATAAATTGGAATATTAGTTTTTGGAACTGCCACATAAACTAAAGATGAAATATCCCCATATTTATTTTTAATATTTCTAATATAGGATTTTATTTTTTTTTCATTACCATACAAAACTACATTTCTTGTGGCATCTTCAGGTGTATTAATATTTGCACCAAAACAATCGTGTCTATTAAACATTTTCAATTTTTTAAAGATAGTTTCAATAACATTTAAATAGGGTGATTTTTTATCTATTAAGTAACTTTCAATATTTTTTTTATTACTAACAAATATAAGTTTTGATAATTTAATTTTTTTTAACGCATCACTTTTTTTTAGTTTTGAATATGTTAAATATCTATCGATATGATTATGTATAATTTCATCAGAACAAAAATTGGAAATCATAATGGACCAATTATTTTTTGCACAAAGCTTAACGTTATAAGAATTTTGACCTAGTGCAGGCATTATTATTTCTAAGTTTTTTCTATTATTATACAATTTATTGAAATAACCAAGACCAAGACTTTTATTTTTGGATTTTTCTACTGAAACTTTAAAATTTTTTGTTGAAATTTTTGAAAAATGCTTAGCGTATAATATCTTTTTTATAACACTGTAAGCTTCCAACATTAATGGATGATTATCTTTATCTAAACATCCTACGGACTCCTTGTCACTATTATTGGCTCCAGATCCTATGCCTAGAAGTAACCGTCCTTTAGAAAGATTATCAGCTAGAGATATTTGGGCTGCTGAGACTGCTGGACTATAAAAATTTAAATTAGAAGTTAGTGTTCCTAATTTAATTTTATCTGTTACCGCAGAGGCTGTTGCAACCATCATTAAACTTGAGGCAATTTTTTCATGTCTATCTGTTAGATGCTCACCAAAGAAAGCCTCAGTTATGCCATTTTTATCACTGTACTTGATAGACGTTAATATTTCATCCGTTATATCTGATAACTTTTTTTTTTGATTATAGACAGGTATATAGAAAATTCCTTTATTCATAATTTATAGAAATAATTATAATTTTTTATATTCTTTATCTACAAAAAAATTATCTTTTTTTATCGAGGTCAAAACAATTATCACTTATTTGGTCTTTCTTGATCACAGTCACCCTTAAATAAATAAATTTTTCTATTTGGTGGAAAAAAAGAAAAACCCAATTTAACATTTTTTAAAACAAATGGTTCATAGTAATTTGGAATAACTGTATCTTTTTTATACTTATTCATTACGAATCCCAATTTGATTAAAATTTTACTTGGAATCCCAAAGTTGTAAAAATCAATATATTCATAATTTTTTTTTTTAGATATTTCTTTTAAATCATAAGTTAAATTTCTAAGTTTTTCATAATTTCCAAAAAACTCCACTATGCGTAGAGATTTAAATGAATTATATTTAGATACTCTTACAACAAAAAAACCTTCAACATTTATATCCTTATAAAATAAAAAATTGTAAGTATAAAAAGGGTTATTAAAATACTTACTATTAAAATAATAATAATCTTTTTTAAATTTTTTTTCTAGAATATCTAAATTTTTAATTTTATGGTACGTCTTTTTAAAATTAAGTAAAAATAATTTTTTTTTATTTTTTTTGTTATTTTTATATATTTTATTATTATAATTTTTAACTTTTATTAAATTAAATTTTATTTTTTGAGGATTTTTAAAATAATAATGTTTTAAAAAACCACACCTAAAACCAAGTGATTTAAAAATATTAAAAGAATTTTTGTTACAACCAACTGTGGCAATGATAGATTCTTTTGCTTTGTGCATTATAAAGAAGAGTAAGTCAAGAGCACTATTGGTATTAATTTTTTTATCTGTAGACCACAATGTTAACCATACAATTTGATTCTCAATATTGAAAATTGAGTTTTTTGTTTTTTTTTTAAAGTTTTTATTAAACAAGATTCCTAAACAAGATGTAACAATTTTATTTTTTTTAGAATAAACAAAATTATAATTTTTATCATCTTTATAATACCAATTCAAAATTTTTTTGTTTTTTAACAATATATGGTTATTGAACCAATTAATTTTTAAATGATATTTTAAATTTTTTAAATCTGTGAGGTTGCAAGGAAAATTTATTTTATTCATCTTCTATTAATTCAATAATAAAATTTAACGGTGTTAAAAAAAAGCATACCCTTTTATTATTAAATGCTTTTGATCTAATGGGCAATATTATTGGTGCATATCCTTTTTTTCTTAAGTCTATTATTTTGTCATCAAATTTTTTTACTTTATATGCAATATGGTTTAAAATATTAAATCCTTGTTTTATGACTTTAGATACCGGGTTTTTTTTTCCATAAGGAGATACAATTTCGTAACAAATATTTTGACTGTCATATAAAAAAACAACTTTTACTCCCATTTTTTTATCCAAAATGACTTTGCTTGATTTTTTAATATTTAATAATTCTTTAAATATTTTTATTCCTTCGTGAATTTTATTTACAAAAATTCCTAAATGGTGGAACTTCATTTTTTTTTAATTGTTTTAATTAAATCTTTTATACTCTTTATTTTTGACATCTCCATTATTGTAAACTTTATTTTAAAATTATTCTCTATTAACAATAGTAAATTTAAATGATTTAATGAGTCCCAACTTTTAAAACTACCAAATTTTAATTTGGTTATATTTTTAGAAATTTTTTCTTTTTTAAATACTTTAATTAATGCTTTTCTAATTTTTTTTTCAATCATATATTTTCATAACTTTACTATTTATGTTGTAACCCTTAATTTTATATAGGCTAGTTTTTTTATTTTTTTTTACTAGTTTAAAATTATGGTTTTCTAGAAATTCTTTTGCTAAAATATTTTTTTCAGTTGAAATATATTCAGCATATATATCAACATTTTTACCATATTTTTTTTTAATACTATATAACATCCATGTTTCTAAATATCTTCCAAGCACTCTACAGCTTAGTAAAAATGTATCTATGAAAATTGTATTTTTATTTTTTTCTTTAAGAATAAACATACCTACTATTCCATGATCGCCATAAATATCTGAAATTTGGAATAATGATATTCGATTATTTTTATTATTATCTATTTTTTGAATGTCCAAAATTGAATATCTTTTTGTACTTAAATTAAATTGATTTGTTTTCTGAGTCATTTGTGATGCTCTTGAAATATTTCCTTTTAATAAATTAATTTTTTTTACTTTTAATTTTATTTTTTTTAAATATGTTATTTCATTTCGCGCATTATTTTTTCCTTCAACAAACTTAGATCTAATTTTATACTGATATTGTTTTTTTTTATCTTCGTCTGTTATTTTAAAATTAGAAAAAAGTTCTAGTTTATTCAGTTGATCTGGCCAATAAATCACATCTTGTTCTGGCTCTACAGTAAAAACATCCGGCAATGCTAGTCTCATTTTTTGCCTTTCGAGTGGGTTATCATCCCAAAATACCATGCTATCCAAGCCAATATCTAAATCTTTTGATATTTCTAATAAATTTAAATGCTTCTCTCTCCAGTTAACTTTGAACGAAATTATATCTTTTTCTTTAAGTTGCATTTCTTGATGTTTTTTAAATACATTAAGAACGTCTGCATGATTATTCTTACTAGCAATACAAAGAATGACTCCTTTATCTAATAATCTTTTTATATTTTTTTGAAAATCTAAAAACGCTTTACCTATTCCATCCTGTCCAATTAATATTGACTTAATACCATCTTCACCAATAATTCCTCCCCATAATGTATTATCACAATCTAAAACTAAAACTTTTTTTGATGGAAGGTATATTTTTTTTATAATTTTATTTAAGCATTCCGATAATATCTCTATTCCTCTCGAACTTAGTCTACAGTTTGCCAAATAAAAGTTTCTTGAATCATAAATTTTATCAAATCCTTCGTTTTGAAAAACTTTATTTAAATCTAAAGAATAGATATTATTATATTTACTCCGAAGCTTATTTAAATCTTGGATTAAATTATTATGAAGCTCCTCTATAATTAAGTTTTTAGATATATATTCAAATATATTTTGATTTAAAAATGATGATACAAATATAATAATTGGTGAATTTGTATTTTTTAATCTATTTTCAATGATTTCTATTAAATTTTTTATTATTGTTTTTATTTTTTTTTTTAATTTTTTTTCATTTTCATTTAAATTAACTAAATCATTAACAAAAATTTTACAAAATAAAGTTTTATTTTTATTAGTTTTATAAAAGCCTGAAGACAAATTTCCAATTGAGTCAAAGTTTAATTTAATACCTTTTAAATTTTCCCAACCATAGTGATTAGGAATAATATAAGAACTGCTTGTTATAAAGATATCTTTAATCATTTGTTTTAATTATCATAAACTTTTTTTAACATGTACCTATTAATATCCAGATAAATCAGAATAATTATCAATATCTAAAGATTTCTTATTATTAGTTATAAAAACATTGGGAGATTTTTCATATATCTTTTTTTTATCAAGTAATAAACTTGTTTTAAAAATATATATTGATCCATTATAACTTAATTGTTTCTTTAAATTTTTGTTGTAAATATTCTTATTTAAAATATTCAATTTTGATTTAATTACTTTTTTACCCTTGTAATTATTAACAGAGTGTAATGATTCTAATTTATTATTTTTTACACAAGCTATCATTTTATTAATATCAACATCTAATCTTAGAGGACTTGTGGGCTGCAAAAGTATTATATAATCATCTAATTTTATCTTATATTTTTTAATTAGGTAAACAATTACTTTTTCTGAGGTAATTTTATCACCCGAAAGATATTTTGGTCTATCATTAAAATAAATTTTATTTGATATTTTTTTAGTAATTTTTTTAATTATTGATGAGTCTGAAGATAATATAATTTTTTTTAAATTTTTAATTCTTAATGATTGTTTTAATGTCCAGTATATTAATGGTTTATTTCTAAAATTTATTATATTTTTGTTAATAATTCTCTTTGAATTTTTTCTAGCTAATATAATACAGTAGATATTCATGGATTATTTTTTAACTTTATTAAATGTTAAGTAAATTAAAACTAATTTTTTTTGTTCTTAGATGCATATTTCTAAGTGAAAAAAAAGAACTTAAAAAACAAATAGGGTATTTAAATTTCTTCATTAAAAATGTTAATTTAATAAAATATATTCTTTTTTTATTTAATCGAAAAGACATAAATCCAATCAAAATGTATGGTTTTCAAGAATATATTAATCAAAATAAAAAAAAATGGATAAAAATTAAGTCGAAAAATATTAATACTACTAAAAGTATACTAGTAGAAAATTTTATAAATCAAGCTGCATATGGAGTAAGTAATGTAATAATTGGTAAATTCTTAAAAAATTTAAATAATAACCAGTTAGTTGGCTTCATCAGGCTTGGTGATATTAAAGGTGAAGTTCTATTTAGAAGTTTTGGGATAAATCAGTTTATATATTTTAAAAATAAAAATTTTTTTCAAAGAATAAAATACATTTTTATAGCATTAAACAAAATTGGTAAAAAAAAAAATATAAAGCAATTCTGTAAATTAAAAATTTCCTCAATTGATATAGGCTTACCATCATATGACTCTTATATAAGATACACAGGTAATCCTACTGTAAACAAAATAAATGAAGAACTTGTAATTTTTTTAGCAGATACTATCTATTCGTATGATTATTTTAAAGATCTAATTATAAAAAATCAAAGTATTAAGTCCTCGATTCAATCTGAAACAGCATTTAGTCCTTTAAATATTTTTTTCCAGCTTTGTTTAAAAAATAAAATAGAAGTTTTTTCCAGACTTGGAACTAATAGTTTTGCAGTAAGGCGCTATAATAGTGAAAGTCAGAAATATAACTATAGAGCTAATATTTCTCAAAAAATTTTTGATGAAATCTATAAAAACTTTAAGAGCAAATCTTTAAAAGGAATTAAAAAATATTATAAAAAATTAGAGGAAAAAGGTTTTTTTGGACAAGATCAAAGAATAAGAGCAAAATTAAAGGGTAATCTTAATAAAATTTCAAAAAAGGAACTTATTAATAAGTTTAATTGGAATATAAATAAAAAAATTGGAGTATTTTTTTTCAATCACTTAATAGATGTTAACTTTCATTCTGGTCCTAGAACAATTTTTAAGGATAATTATACATGGAGTAATTTTATGCTTAATAAAATGAAAAATTTGAACAATATTAATTGGATCATAAAGGATCATCCCAGCCAACCATTTTATAAGTCAAAACTAAATTTTGATGAAAAAGTAGCTAAACTTTGTAATAAGTATCAACATATAAGATATTTTCCAACAAAGTATGATCCATCTTCATTAAAAAGTATTACCAATGTTGCTATTACATCTCACGGAACAACTGGTATTGAATACCCATCATTTGGAGTTCCAAGTATTTATGCTGAAAATTCTTTTTATTCAAATCTAAATTTTACCCACAAAATAAGTAACCTTAAAAAGTTAGATTATATATTAAAAAACCTACATAAATTAAAGAAACCTTCACAAGAGATTATCAATAAATCAAAAGTATTTCTATATATTAGATATGAATTGCTTCAATCAAACTGCTCTTTATTGGCGCCTCATGACACTTCTAGGCAAATTAATGAAAATGAATTTTGGATAAACAATAAGAAGCGGATAAAAAATTTTAATTTTAGAAATGATGAATTTTATAGAATGTTTAAATTTCAAATGAAAAATGGATTAAGGCATACAGTTAATCTCAATAAACTTAAAATAAAAGATAAAAAATATAATGATTTTGATGAAAAATAATTGAATTTTGAAAAATTGATGAAAACATCTTATAGACCTGAAATAGATGGATTAAGAGCGCTAGCTGTACTTTCTGTAGTTATTTACCATTTAGAATTTCAATTTAATTCTTCTCAATTTTTAGGTGGTGGATTTATTGGTGTTGATATATTTTTTGTTATATCAGGATATCTAATCTCTAAAATTTTAATTAATGAGTTAATTAATACAAATAAAATTTGTATTAAAAATTTTTATATAAGAAGAGCCAGAAGAATACTTCCAGTTTTATTTTTTATAATATTCATTTTTTTTATAATAAGTTATTTTTTTGTTTTACCACCTTTTTTAAAAGATTATTCATTATCTTCTCTATCTACAATATTTTTTGTTTCAAACTTTTATTTTTTATTTAATCAAATTGATTATGGAAATATTGTTTCAAATCTAAATCCACTACTTCATACATGGACTTTATCAGTCGAAGAACAATTTTATATTATTTTTCCATTTATACTATTGATTATTAATAAATATTTCAAAAAAAAATTATTAAATGTAGCATTTATTTTATTTTCTTTATCTTTAATCTTTAATTTATCACTAGATTTAATTAATGTTTATACAAATAAGTTTCATCAATATAGTTTTTATTTATTTCCATCTAGAGCTTGGGAACTTTTAATGGGATCTTTAATTGCAATATTTGAAATTAATAAAAAAAAATCATTTAAAAATTCAATGGAAAAATATTTACCCGATTTAGGTTTGATTATCATAATTTTGTCTTTAGTGTTGATTAAATTAGATGGGCACTACTTAAGTTTGAGGCTTTTAATTCCTTGTGTTGGAACTGGATTAATTATTTTTTTTTCTAATACAAATAGTTATGCTATAAAAATTTTATCCTCAAAAATTCCAATGAATATTGGATTAATATCTTATTCAATTTACCTTTGGCACTTCCCCTTAATATCATTAATAAACTTGAATGAAATTTCAAATGATGGATTTTTAGATTTTAATTTTAATAAAATAACGATATTAATTCTAATTATATTTTTGTCTTTAATATCTTATAGATATGTAGAGAAGCCCTTTAGATCTAATATTGTTTTTCCAACAAAGAAATTATTATCACTACTGATTGCTATCTTGATAATGCTAATCATTTTTATAACAGTTTCTATTAGAACGGATGGTTTAAAATTTAGATACAATTTTTATAATAATTTTAATAATTATCAACTCAACAATAGAACACTTCATCATGAATGGGCAAAACCACTTGATAATTTTTTTTCAAAAAATTCAAAATTTGATAAAAATCCAAATAAAAAAAATATATTAATTATTGGAAATTCTTTTGCAGTAGATTATTTTAATACATTTAATGAAAATAGAGAATTATATTATGATTATAATTTTGCATTATTAAGAATAGGTACTGACCAGTTAATAAAATATAAAGATAACTTTAAAGAATTTAAAAATTCAGATCTAGTAATATTAGGAACAAAATTTGATTCAAAACAAGATAACTTATCATTTGAGGAATCTTTCAGATTAATTACAGAAGAAATTTTATTATTAAAAAATTTTACAAAAAAAGAAAATAAAAAACTACTAGTTTTTTTAAGTAAGCCAGAGTTTGGTTTAATGGCAAAAGATGAAAAATTAAAGCTACTGCCTATAGATAAATCTGACTATAGAAATAATTATACAATTTTAGATAAACTTATTCATGTCCGAATAAAAAATAACAAACCAATTGATAATATAAACTTTATAAGTTGGGAAAAAAAATATTATGATTATTTAATGCAGGATAAGATTATACTTAATAAAAAATTAAAAATTTTTTTAAAAAAAGAAAAAATAAATTTTTTAAATCCATTTGATTATAGCTGTGACTTAGGTATGAAAAAATGTGATATTATAACGAATAAATATGAAAAAATATATTTTGACTATTCCCACTATACTTTAAAAGGTGCAAAATATATGGGTAAAAAAATTCATGCTATAAATTGGATAAATTTTAAAAAAATTTTTAATTAATATAATTGTTAATTTTTTTGAAAATAATATTTGAAATTGATTTATAGCCTTCTTCATTAAAGTGCTTAGGGAGGCCGTATGGATAATAAACTAATGGATCTTTTGTTTTTTGTAATAGTTCCATATTTAAATCAATATAGGGAATATTTAAATCCTCAATTATTTCTATAATCTCTTTATAGTTAAATAATTTTTCATCTAATGAGTTCTTTTTATTAATTCTTTTGTAGGAAGGAATGTAAACAAATAAAAACTTAGCATCTTTTTTTTTTGCAAAGCTACTTGCTCTTTCAAGCAATACCTTAAAGTCCTCAATCTCTTTTTTGTAATTAATTTCAGCTTTATTTTTAAAATTAATTTTACTTATAAATTTTCTGAAATTGTGTAATTTTAAAGTTGTTAAAAATTTATTATTTTTAATGTAATAAAAAGTTTTTTTTTCAAATTCTAGTCTGTTTATTAATATTTTTTCTAATAATTTGTCTAAATATAATTGTTTATTAATCAAATCTTGAGAAAAATTATCTAAAATTAAATAATTATTTAATATGTCAATTTTTTTTTCGTACTTTAAGTTTTTTAAATCATTTCCCTCATAATACAACCATAAGATAATTTCTGGATTTATATTTTTTGAATATTCTACTAATCCTGCATATTCACTTAGGGGGCCATTACCTCTTTGCCCAAGGTTTATTACCCCATAATTCTTGTTGGAAATTTTACTTCTTAAATTTCCAGTTATAGTATCTTTTTCAAAAACACAAACACCATGTAGGTAAGAATCTCCTAAAAATAGTATTTGTTTATTTTTATTCCATTCTTGATCTGGATTATTAAAGCCATACCTATCAGAAAAATAATCCACAAAATAGCCTGACTCATTACAAAATACAGTTTTACTTTTTGAAATTCCTGATAAAGGCAAGTTTTTTATTTTCAATTTATCTTTAAAATATTCTCTATGGACTATAAATGGTGGTATGCTGATTATGATATCGTTATGCTCTTTTTTTAACTCTAAATAATATTCATATCTTGATCTTTCATCAAAATTATCACCACTAATTTTTGCATGGTATTTTGCGCTATTTGTGTAATTTAGATAAGTTAATGATACCTCTAAAAGAAAAAGAGAAAATAAAATAGAACTACTCATCAAAAAAAATTTAGTTTTAATTTCAATATTTAGAAAATAAATAATTATTGAGCATATAAAAATTAAGCTGAAAAATATAAAATATTTTATCTGAAAATCATTCAAATTTGTTAAATCGTAGATCCTCAACTTAATAATCGTACAAATTAAAACAATAAAAGATGTGATTATAAATAGCCAAGAAATAAAATTAACAATTTTTTTCATTATTTATTATTATTTAAGAAAATAAGAAACTTTAGCATCGAGCAATTTTAAAATTTTTTTATCAATATTATTTTTTTTAATCAAATTGAATACATTACTTAAATTTTCAAAATATTTTTGGAGTATTTTGTTATTATGATCTATACAACAATAAATTGATAATCCTGCTAAAAAATTTTTTTTTAGCATTTCTTGAGTGATAAAAAACTTATATATTTTATTATTTCTTTTATTAAAAAAATAATTTGGTAGAGCATCTAAACCATGAATTGAAATATCTAATTTATTATCATCACTCAATTGTGTTAAATTACTTTTAATTTTTTTTCCAATATTTGAAATTATTTTCCAACTTTTTATTCTTTCCATCTCATTTAAGGTTGCTAATCCTGCAGTTGGACCAATTCTATCAGACCAAAAAGTACTACTAATAAAAGTTTTTTTTGCACAATCTAATATTTCTCTTTTTCCTAACATGGCTGTGATAGGATATCCATTTCCTAAAGCTTTGCCAAATAATACAATATCAGGTTTAACATTAAATTTTTTGTACAAACCACCAAAAGTTTCTCTAAATCCAGTTGTACATTCGTCGAAGATAAGAACGATATTATTTTTATCAGCAAGTTCCCTTACTTTTTTTAAAAAATTATTTTTAGGTAGAACATTTCTCATAACTTCCATTTTTATCGCTGCAATTTTATGATTCGATATAATTTTTTTTAATTCATTAATATTGTTATATTCAAAAGTGAAAACAGTATCTTTAAGCTTTTTTGGTACACCACTAGGGTATAAATTTGAAAATAAATGATTATCTAAATTCTTTTTATCTTTAATATTGGCAGCTAAATACCAATCATGCCAACCATGATAACCACATATAGCTATTTTATCTTTTCCTGTTGCAGCTCTAGCAATTCTAATTGCCATCGCATTAAGCTCACCACCTGTCCTGGCTAATTTTACTCTATCAGCCCAAGGACAGATTGAAAGTAGCTTCTCAGAAAATTGTACCTCTTCATAACAATTAAACGTAGACATATTGGAATTATCAATTGCAGATTTTACTTTTTGATCTATCTTATTATTGGCATATCCAAGTATATTTGTTCCAACACCCATGAATGATAAGTCAAAATATTTTTTATCATCTAAATCCCATACCTTACATCCTTTGGCTTTTGTATAATAACTAGGCCAAATATTTGGTAAAATATTATCAGGATTTTTCGAGAAAAACATATTTCCATTTGGGATTAAGCCTTTAGCTTTTTGCCAGATTTTCTGCCCTTTGTTAATATGCATACCTAAATTTCTAATATTTTTCATTTTATCAAATTCTTTTTTTTTCAAAAGTTTCTGAATTTTAGAAAATGGGAAAAAAATATCATTAAAATAACTAAATAATTTTTTTAGGTTATTTAAATCCTCTTCAGTGTCAAGTGAGAGTTTATAATTTGATAAATTTTCTTTTGCTGAATAATTAACTTTAATAAAGTTTTTATTATTGATTATATAGCTAGTAACATGTTCTCTTGAATTCTTGTTCTTGTCTAATTTCCACGCTTTATCTAAAGCTGATTTTTTAAATATTTCTACATCAAAACCGTCTGGAAAACTTGGTTTTAAAACATTTGAACAATAATCACAATTAGATGACAGAAATTTATTAATTATTTTATCAATTACATGAGGGTCGATTAAAGGACAATCTGCTGTAATTCTTACAATATTTTTATAATCTTGGTATTTATTGGATGCAAAATAAAACCTATTTAAAACATCATCTTTATCTCCATAAAAAATCTCACATCCTAAATTATTTGCAATTTTTTTTATTTTTAAGTTGGCTTTACTTTTGCTGCTTAATATTACAATTTTTGAAATTCCTTTTGATTTTTTAAGTCTTTTGATAACTAATTCTATTATATTATTATTTTTGATTTTCTTAAAAATCTTATTGGGCAATCTTAAAGACTCTGCCCTAGCTTGAATAAATGCAATTACTTTTATGTTGTTTTCCATAAATAGGGTAAAATTAATTTTTTTTGATTTACTCTTAATTTTTGTAAATTTTCAATTTTATATTTTTTGGCATTAATTATTTCATTTAGTTGGTGCAAATTTTTTACACCTATAATGATTTTCTTATCTTTGTAGTTCAATTTTAACGCATGATTAATGCATAGATCAATAATACTGATATTATACTTCTTAGAAATTATCTTAACTTCTCTAATATTTTTTTTCCATTTATCAAAATATTTGGGAATTTTTTTCTGATCTAGAGTAAATAATCCTTGTAGAAAAATTGATCTCAAATGTATTTCAATCTTATTTTTATTTAAAAAACTTAAGAAAAATTTGGTTTTAATTCTTTGATCAAAAAGATTATATGGAAACTGTAAAATATCAAATTTAAATTTATTAATGATAGACCTAGTAGCATTGATATCGTAGGTAGAAATTCCAATTTTATTTGTTTTTTTTATTTTTTTTAAATTTAATAAAAAATTATGAATTTTAGGTCCAATTTTTTTTTTTAAAACTTCACCATTATGTAACATGACACAGTAAAAATTTTTTATTTTCAGCTTTTTAAGTACATTATCTATTTTTATATATAATTTCTTTTCTGATGCCTGTGAACAATTTTTAATATTTATTTTGTAAATAACTTTAAATTTTTTTAAAATACCTTTATTTTGATAGAAATAACTCATCGCAGAATTATAATTTTCTGAACAATCAATATATAAAATTTTATTTTGAACACATTTTTTTAAGAGAGAATTTTTTTCATCTTTTTTGAAAAATATGGACTTGTTAATTCCATAATTTTTATCAAACGAAGCTGTCCCTAAAATTATTTTTTTTCTATCTTTTAATGAGATCATTAGTCTCTAAAATTCACATCTAATAACTTTTTTATCTCACTGACCTTAAGAAAATTTTTATTATTTGCACTAGTATATAAAAAGTTTGGTGCAACAGTTTTGCACTTTTTTTTTAAACAATAGCTTTTTATTATATTTTGATCAATCGTTGGTAGGATTGCATAATAATTTTTAAATTCGACTGCGCTTTTTCCCTCATAAACACTTATCAATTCTTCATGAATTTTTTCACCTGGCCTTACTCCAATCAATTTAAATTTTTTATTTGGTGCGATGGCTTTGATTAAATCTAAAATATAGAAACTAGGAATTTTAGGAATAAATATTTCTCCTTCACGGCTATTCTTTAGAGAAGATAAAACTAATTCAATTGACTCTTTTAGCGTAATATTGAATCTAGTCATTACTTTA